>Ga0255049_10000175_pt1 | contig 38587 bp, 36 predicted proteins | sample JV7_2_3_MG_FD_183615 | JGI IMG/M metagenome (GOLD analysis project Ga0255049, IMG submission 183615) | Seawater microbial communities from Jervis Inlet, British Columbia, Canada - JV7_2_3 | ecosystem: Environmental > Aquatic > Marine > Inlet | place: Canada: British Columbia | collected 2016-10-06 | reverse complement strand
ATCCTGCCGCCAGACGGTAGATGTGATCAGCAGATTGATCGAGGCAATGGGCGCTCTCCAGGACAATTCCTCGCTGATAGCAAGCCACTTCGCATGCTGGTTAAACATCGAATCGATCACATGAACGAAGGCTTCATAGGTAGCGAAGAAACCATGCCTTCCGGTGAGAACGTAACCTTCGTACCAACCCTCCAGGGTATGTTCCGAAAGCATTTCCAGCACGCGTCCATCGGGACTGAGCTCACCGCCATCGTCATCTTCTGGCAGATAATCGGCCAGCCACAGTTTCTTGCTGACCGCGTAAATTGCATCGAGCTTGTTGGAGCTGTTTTCGTCCGGGCCGAAGACCCGAAAATTATTGCCGTTCATTGACATGACATCGGCGAGCATACGCCCCAACGGTCGGGTATTCATCGCGCTTTCCTGTCCTGGTTCAGGGACGTCGATAGCGTAGCTCCGAAAATCAGGCATACGTAGGTCGCGCCGCAGCAAGCCGCCGTTGGCATGGGGATTGGCGCTCATCCGACGCAAGCCCCTGGGGGCAAGAGCTCTCAGTTGAGGAACAAGCCGCCCACTGTCATCGAACAGTTCTTCGGACCGGTAACTGCGCAGCCAGGTTTCCAGCTGTTGCAAATTTTCCGGATTTCCGTGCAAACCGGACAGGGGCACCTGGTGCGCTCGCCACGAGCCCTCCACCTGGTGGCCTTCGACCTCTTTTGGCCCGGTCCAGCCTTTTGGCGAGCGTAATACGATCATCGGCCAGCGGGCACGGCTTGCTGTTCCGCCATTGCGCGCCTGTGCCTGTATTTCGTGGATGTCGAGTACACAACGCTCCATGGCACCCGACATCAACTGATGCATGGTGTCTGGATCGCTGCCTTCCACGAAATGAGGCATCCAACCATAGCCACGGAACAGGGATTCCAGTTCAGCGTGAGAAATGCGCGACAGGATAGTCGGATTGTTAATCTTGTACCCGTTCAGATGCAGGATCGGCAATACGGCGCCATCGCGGACCGGATTGAGAAACTTGTTGGAATGCCAGGCCGTGGCCAGGGGCCCTGTCTCGGCTTCGCCGTCGCCTACCGCGACGGTGACGATCAAGTCCGGATTATCAAATGCGGCGCCGAAAGCATGGGAAAGGCTATAGCCGAGCTCTCCGCCCTCGTGGATCGAGCCGGGGATTTCCGGGGTACAATGGCTGCCGATACCGCCCGGAAAGGAAAACTGCTTGAAGAAACGCCGCAGCCCCGGCTCATCCTCGCTGATGTCAGGATAGACCTCGGTATAGGTGCCCTCCAGGTAAACCGGCGCCAGCACTCCCGGGGCGCCATGCCCAGGACCGGCCAGAAAAATAGCATCCAGATCGTATTTGCCAATAAGCCGGTTCATATGCACATACATGAACGCAAGTCCCGGGCTCGTGCCCCAATGACCGAGCAGGCGGTTTTTGACGTGCTCTTGTTTCAGAGGCTTGCGCAACAAGGGATTATCTTGAAGATAGATCATGCCGGCGGCAAGATAATTACAGGCACGCCAGTAAGCGTGGATATTAAGAAGATCCTCGGGGTTTAACGGATTAATGTCCACCGAGGATTCGCTCTTTGTCGGAATCATTTATTGTTTCTCCGGAATCGAATAATCAACTTCCTATAATCGGGTTTGTGACGCACTGGAAACGATTCTATCAAGTTGACCAACGATGTAAAAAGAGGTATTGACAAGTTAACCTCTTGACTCGATAAAACTCATATTAATATCTCCTTTTCAAGCCACTACAATTTCCCAGGACGCAAAAGCACGCAGTCGAAGTAGTCTATAAATCTTCGCAGAAACCAAGTGACGACCGAGATTGAAAAGACGGCTCCTGATCAGACAACCAGCCGCCTGACTCGAGGCGAGTTTTTACACGGCCTCGGCCAATAGCGGTCGCTTATAATCATCAGAGTATGGGGCATATTTTATTCTTAATTTGTAAAACGTAGTCTCATAGGTCGCCAGCAATAAGCCTGATTGAGTGTATACTTGCCTCGGTTAATCTGGACGGAAACCGGGGATAAATTATGGTTCTTGTTAAGCGGCTCGTGCTTGATGTACTCAAACCCCACCAACCGAACGCGCTTGAATTTTCACAAGCCCTTGCCAAGGCGGGTGGTGATTATCGGGTCTGCATCACGGTACTCGAGGTTGATGAAAAAACCGAAACACTGAAGGTCGTCGTCGAAGGGGATGCCATCGATTTCGAAGCGGTACAGTCTGGTATCAACGATCTGGGCGGTTCGCTACACAGTATCGACGAGGTTGAAGTTCAAAGTGAGCCGCAAGCTGGGTAGGTTTATGAACCTGCTGGAACAGTCCCGGTTTCTGCTGCGCATCACCCGCACCCATGACATCATACGACGCTATTTTGTCGTTAATGGATTTGACGGCGCACTGACCATGCTGGGGCTCATCATTGGCTTTCTGGTCAGTGGCACAACCGGCTTATCGGTAATCATCAATGTATGCCTGGGCGCGGCCATTGCGCTCGGCGTGAGCGGCGTCAGCAGCGCCTACGTCAGTGAGGTCGCGGAGCGGAAACGTGCGCTTGGAAAACTCGAAGATGCGATGATCACCGACCTGCGTAACAGTGCTCATGGCGAGGCCGCGCGAGGGGTACCGCTACTGATAGCGCTCGTCAATGGTTTTGCGCCGCTAGCCATATCCCTTCTGATCCTGACACCACTGATTGCAGCCAATGCCGGTTTTGCGTTGCCGGTATCGCCACTTTACGCAGCGGTAGCGATCGCGCTGCTGTTGATATTCCTGCTCGGTGTTTTTCTTGGCAGCATCGCGGGCGTATCCTGGTTGCGTAGCGGGATTCAAACCTTGCTTATCGCGATCTTGACAGCCGCTCTTATTTACCTTTTTGCCAGCTATTGACAATCGTGTCGTCAGGAAACAAATCCCGTATTGAATTATAGATGGTCTGTGTGGTTTGAATTGGGTTATCGCCACCTATATAATGAATTTATACGTCTGCGCCCCCGATATCGGACGCTTATGACCTCTGGCTATGCTGCAGGAATTGGCCAACAACGGGCTCTCGTAATTATTGGATCATGGCATTCCTTAGCGCAAGCCTGAGTGATAAGAACTGTCGAAATGACTCAGGCTTCGCTTACGCCACGAAAGCACATTCTGTTACATGAATTTCCCTTTTATGAAGACGGCATCTGCTCCTTAAAAAGCAGCAACCATTTATAGAAGGCCTTGTGACTCATGTGTAAATTTATTCCAGGAGGAAGCTATGAAGCGATTTTCTAATATTTTATTTGTCGCAGAACCAGAAGTAGATAACCTTTCGGCATTTACACAGGCGACAACAATAGCGAAAAACAACCAGGCGAAGATCACCGTGGTCGGTGTTGTCGACGTATTAGATATCGAGAGGGCACAGGAATTTGGCTTGGACGGCCTGGTGGATAAACTGGTTGAACAAAGACACGAAAAACTACAATCTCTTGTGCAGAGCGTATCAACAGCCGGGTTAGAAGTTGAAATTAAGGTTCTAATCGGTAGAGCTTTTGCTGAAATAATCCGCGAAGTGCTGCGGCACCGGCGCGATTTGTTAATTAAATCGGTCGGGAATAGCGGAGGTTTTACGCATCAGTTTTTTGGCGGTCTGGATAGAAAACTTTTACGTAAATGTCCGTGCCCGGTTTGGTTGATCAAGTCGACGGAGCAGCAAGGGTATCGAGAGATTCTAGTTGGTCTTGATTACGAGCCGGAAAATGCTGAAGGCGAGGCCCTGAACCGGCAACTTCTCGAAATGGCTTCATCCCTGGCTTTGGTCGACGGCAGTGAGTTGCATATTCTTCATGTTTGGGATTTTCCGCACGAGAGCTTTCTTCGATCTCCGCGCGAAGAAGTCTCAGATGCTGATGTCGATAAGATAATTCGTGACGAGGAGAGCAGGCGCAGAAATTGGTTAGCAGATGTCGTAAATAGCTACTGTCGCGCACAAGGTATAGAGACTGCCAATTATCTTAAACCGGTAATCTCTCTAGTAAGAGGAGATCCAAGGAAGGAATTGCCCAGATATGCAAAAGAAAAAGGCGTGGAACTCATCGTGATGGGCACCATCAGCCGTACCGGTATACCGGGGTTTATTATTGGAAATACCGCAGAAGTTATTCTTAATCAAATCGACTGTTCGGTATTGGCTGTCAAGCCGGTTAGATTTGTTAGCCCAGTAACATTAGAAGAATGAAAAGCGTGCGGATGCAACGTCAAAACATAGCCCACATATCGGTGGGGTACCAATGAGTTCGAGAGGGTAACTAACATGCGAGTCATTTTTGTTCCAGTCGCTGACCGGCCCGAGTGCGCTGTCGCATTAGACACTGCGTTTGCGTTCGGTCAACAGGTAGGCGCCAGCGTTATTGGTTGTCACATAAGGCCGCATCGGGATTCGCCGATCGAACTGCCATCCACTCTGGGTTTAACGGGATTAGCAAACGAAGACGCCGAATGGCTGGCCACGCCGAAACCAAAAGATGCAAAGAAAGCAGAAACTGCGGCAAAAGCTTTGTTCTCACGGTTTGCTGAACATCACGGTTATGACCTCATACGCCATCCACGTGCTAAACCGGGTGCCGTCTGGATGGAAAAGACCGGTTCACCCAACAAAGTGATCGGCATCATGGGGCCAATAGCGGATTTACTGGTGCTGTCCCGGCCCCTAAAAAAGGGTGGAACACTTGCGAGACAATTTTTGTCAGCGTCGCTACTGAAGTCATCGCGTCCGGTATTGGTGCTACCGCAAACTGATAAGCGCACAGTCGGCAAACGCATCTGTATCGCCTGGAACCAGAGTGTCGAGGCTACCCGGGCTGTCGCCGCGGCCATGCCATTACTGACGTATGCAGATCGCGTCGTCATCGTTACCTGTGGGCCTGAAACACGGCCTGGCCCGAAATCCGGTCAATTGGCGACCTATTTAAAATACTGGGGCATCAAATCAGAACACGTCTCATCCCGCGGCAGAGACGAACCCACAGAGATTGCCGCAGCATATAAATCCACGGATTCCGATCTGCTGCTGATGGGTGCCTACAGTCGAAATCGGATGAGCCAGTTGGTATTCGGAGGCGTCACAGAGCACATGCTCAAACGCGCATCAATTCCAGTACTGATGCTGCACAGCTGACTCGGCAATGGGCAAATGTTCTTCGGTCAAATGAAGATTTGACATTTGTCGATGACCCGGAACAGAGACGAACAATCGTTAAAATCAAGCATGAACCATGACGAAGCCATAGCGTGGCATCAGCTTGCACCGGCTGATGCAGCGACGCGTCTCGCGGTAGACGTTGCCACTGGCTTGACGTCAAAGGAAACTCTCGCGCGCCTCGAATCAGCAGGCCCCAATCGACTGTTCGAAAAACCACCGCCATCCGCATGGTGGCTTTTTTTTACCCAATTTCGTAGCGCCATAATTCTGGTTCTTATTGGGGCTGTCGTGCTGTCGGCCCTTATCGGTAACTTTAAGGATGCACTCGTAATCTTCGCAGTCGTTATTCTTAACGCGATCGTCGGCTTCTACCAGGAATACCGGGCTGAACTCAGCCTCGCGGCACTAAAGAAAATGCTGCCGGTAAACACTCACGTTCGGCGCGATCGCGACAAACAATTGATTGACGCGGATCAGCTCGTACCCGGAGATACCGTACTTTTGGTAGCCGGCGACCAGGTTCCAGCCGACGGGCGGCTCGTGGTAGCGGTGAACTTTGATGTCGACGAATCTGCTCTAACCGGCGAATCTCTGACCGTTAATAAGCAAACCGAAGCGCTGTCAGAGCCCGATCTGTCTCTGGCCGATCGTCGCAACATGGTGTACATGAATACCCTGGTGACGCGCGGACGCGGTGAAATGATTGTCACCGCCACCGGCATGCAGACCGAGATGGGTCGATTGTCGCAGCAACTCGCCGACGCACCGGATTCGCTAAGCCCTCTCCAGATTCAAGTTGACCAGCTCGGCAAACGCCTGGGCGCGTTGGCAGTCGCGTTGGTTAGCCTCCTGTTTTTTCTGGAATTGCTGCGGGGGGAGGCCCTGGTCGACGTCATCACCGAGTCGATTGCGCTGGCCGTAGCGGCGATTCCAGAAGGCCTGCCCATTGTGGTCACGGTTACCCTTGCGCTGGGTATGCAACGGATGGCCCGGCATCACGCCATCGTAAAGCGTCTCGCCAGCGTCGAGACGTTGGGATGTACCACTGTCATCTGTTCGGATAAGACCGGCACACTGACGCTGAACCAAATGACCGCGCGAGCACTTTATTACCAGGGACAACACTTCTCGGTGTCCGGAGAAGGCTACCGAACGGAGGGGGTGATCAAATCAGACAGTGCTGCCAGGTTCAATCTTGATCCGCTCATGATTCCGTTGGTTGCCTGTAATGACAGTCGTGTTGACGGGGAACGTGCCATTGGCGACCCGATGGAAGCGGCACTGCTGGTTCTGGCCAGGAAAGGCGGTACTAATCCGGAAAACGTACTGATAACCTTGCCGCGCATTGCAGAAATGCCCTTCGATACGGCCCACAAATTTATGGCCACCTTTCATCGCGACAAAGACATCGTGCGCGTGTTTGTGAAAGGTGCGCCCGATGTCCTGCTTCCGCGTTGTGGTCAAATTCTGATTGCCAACGGCGAAGAGCAACTTGACGACGATCAGCGCGATCACATCAATAACGAGTATAAGACCTTAGCGGAAGGCGGATTGCGCGGATTATTAATCGCATCACGGGAAATTCCGGTCGCTCAATTCGATCCGCTGAGCGATTTGACTAACTTTGTCGTGGATCTGACGTTTGTGGGGCTTGTTGGACTGATGGACCCACCCAGGCCTGAAGTAAAACAGGCCATCTCAGAATGCCGACATGCTGGAATCTCGGTCAAGATGATTACTGGAGACCACAAAGATACGGGCGCTGCAATTGCAAGGGAGCTTGGCCTGGAAGGAGGCGTGATGAGTGGCACCGACCTCGATCAGCTGAGCGCCGACGAGCTGGCCGAAAGGATCGAGGCCGTTGCCGTCATCGCCCGAGTAACACCAGACCACAAAGTGAGAATCGTCCGCGCCTTGAAAGCCAGAAAACAGGTGGTTGCGATGACGGGCGATGGCGTGAACGACGCGCCGGCGTTAAAGAATGCCGATATCGGTATCGCGATGGGAATTACCGGGACAGCGGTTACCAAAGAGGCGGCTAGCATGGTGCTCACCGATGACAACTTCGCGAGTATCGTCAGTGCGGTACGGGGCGGTCGTGCGCTTTATGACAACATCCTTAAGTTCATTCGCTTCCAAATGTCCACGACCGTGGGTGCAATTCTAACCGTATTTTTTGCGCCCCTGGCTGGATTGCCGGAGCCGTTCAATCCTATCCAGATCCTCTGGGTTGCTATGATCATGGACGGTCCACCCGCCGTGTCGCTGGCGCTCGACGCCGCGCGGCCGGGCATTATGGACGAGCCACCCCGTCCACGCACAGTATCGCTGCTCCCTCAGAGGCGGCTGCTGAAAATCGTCGTGTACGGGACGACGATGATGGTCGGTACACTCGCAGTTCTGTACTACGGTATGCACAGCGGCACCGAAGCCCACGCGATTACGCTGGCTTTCACCACCTTCGTGCTATTCCAGTTTTTCAACGTATTTAATGCTCGAGTGGAAGAAGGTACGTCCTTAAACAGGCATTTTTTCAGCAACCGCATGCTGTGGGCGTCACTATCGGGAGTGGTCGTGCTGCAGATCATCGCGGTGCAATGGCATCCGGCACAAATAATCTTCTCGACCACGAGCCTCAGCATGTATGATTGGTTAATAGCCATTGGTGTGGCTTCGACGATATTGATACTCGAGGAAAGCCGCAAGTTGATTTGGCGCCTGGGCTTCTTATGGGCCTCACCAGCCAAAAACGTTTAAATCCAGGCTGGCATCCGAACGGAAATTCACAACCCCCCCGATGAGATTTTATTTGCATGGCCGAACATAGTATAGATCTGGCTCTCCAGGGAGGCGGCTCGCATGGCGCCTTCACCTGGGGTGTCCTTGACCGATTGCTTGAAGATCCCGATATTCGAATCGGCGGTCTGAGCGGTACCAGCGCGGGCGCAATGAACGCGGTTGTGCTCTCTTCCGGATATGGTATTGGCGGGCGACAAGGCGCACGGGAATCGTTAACCGCTTTCTGGGAAGCAATCGGCAAAGCCGGTTCACACAGCCTGTTGCGGCAAACGCCATGGGATGCATTGTTTGGGCCATGGATGCCCAGCGGGCCCCCAATGCTGAAGTTTTTTGACGTCATGTCACGACTCGTTTCTCCTTACCAACTCAATCCCTGGAACATCAATCCACTCCGTGATTTACTGGCCAGGCACGTCAATTTCGATGTCATACGAGATCTCGAAGAACCAAAAGTGTTCGTCAACGCAACCAATGTGAGCACGGGGCACAATCGGATTTTTCGAAATGCCGATATCAGCCTGGATGCCGTTCTGGCATCAGCCTGCCTCCCGGTGCTCTTCCACGCCGTGGAGATCGAAAACGAAGCCTACTGGGATGGCGGTTACGTGGCCAATCCAGCCTTGCTGCCCCTGATTGCAGAAAGCGAGCCGCACGATCTGATCCTTGTGCAGATAAATCCGGTGGAGCGTCCGGGTATTCCTCGCACAGCGCACGACATCATCGACCGGATCAACGAAATCAGTTTCAACAGCAGTTTGAACCAGGAATTGCGCACGGTCGCCCTGATCAAGCGGTTGCTCAAGGAAGAGGAGGCTGCCGGCCACAGCTACAATGCTCCCCTGTTCGCCAAGATTGACTCGCTGTTTCTTCATCGGCTGGAGGCCCAGAAAGAGATGCGCCCGTTAAGCGCGTCCAGCAAACTCAGTTCAGGGTGGGGTTTGATTAGTCGACTGCACGATATCGGTTATCAGACTGCCGACGCCTGGCTCGCAAATAATCGACAAAGTCTGGGCCGGCGTTCTACCATCGAATTGATGGATGACTATGATAACAGTTCGGATGACAGGCCCGGGAGACTGAACCCATGAGCATCGCCGGTATCGTACTTGCATTGGGTCTTTTGATTTATCTCGCCTACAGGGGCATCAGCGTGCTGGTACTGGCCCCAATTGTGGCTGCGGTGGCCGTCGCATTCGAGGTTGGTTCGCCCATCCTGGCGAGCTATACCCAGATTTTCATGCCAGCGGCGGGGCACTTCGTTGCGCTGTACTTCCCGCTTTTTCTGCTGGGTGCGATCTTTGGACGTTTCATGGAAGACTCCGGCGCGGCCATCGCGATTTCGAATTGCTTCGTGGATTTGTTGGGTTCGCGTAATGCCGTACTTGCGATCGTGCTGGCCTGCGCTCTGCTCACCTATGGCGGCGTGTCGTTGTTTGTTGTCGCTTTCGCTGTCTATCCCATCACCACAGCGATGTTTCGTGCTGCGAATCTCCCAAGGAGGCTCATTCCGGCGACGATTGCACTTGGCGCCTTCACCTTCACCATGACCGCATTACCGGGAACGCCGGCAATACAGAACGCGATCCCGATGCCCTACTTCGAAACGACACCCTTCGCCGCCCCCGGTTTGGGTGTCATCGCCGGCTTGATCATGTTCGGAGTTGGTATCGGCTGGCTCGGTTACCGCTCCCGTCAGGCTGCGAATGCCGGGGAAGGATACGACACGCTTGATGTCCAAACTGCACGCCTACCTCTCCGAGAGCTGCGTGAGCACGCGCAAGGAGAAGGATTCGACTTAATGGAAGTCGGCTCAACCGAACCGGCAATTGTTACCGGGCAGTCGCTGTCGTTCTGGCTCGCGGTTTCCCCTATCCTAGTTGTTGTGCTTGTCAATTACCTTCTGTCGAGCATTCTTTTTCCACGACTGGATGCCGCTTACCTGGCCCTGCCTGAGTATGGCGCGACCACTATCGCATCGGTCAAAGGCATCTGGGCAATAATCTGTGCCATGTTACTGGCCAACGTCTATCTGGTCATAGTCAGTAAGCGCCTGAGGGAAGTTTTTAAACGCAGTCTGGACGACGGCGCAAACGCTTCGGTACTGCCCATTTTCAACACGGCTTCGCTGGTGGGTTTCGGGGCTGTGGTGGCTTCTCTGCCCGGTTTCGGGGCCATCCGGGATACGGTCCTGGGAATCGCTCCGGACAACCCGCTGGTGTCGCTGGCCGTGGCGGTCAATGTTCTCGCAGGTATTACTGGGTCCGCCTCGGGCGGTATGAGCATTGCGCTACAGGCGTTAGGCGATACCTACCTCGCATTGGGCAGAGAGGCAAATATTAGCCCGGAACTACTTCACCGTGTCACTTCCGTCGCGACCGGAGGTCTCGATGCCCTGCCCCACAACGGCGCCGTGATCACGCTGCTATCTATCTGTAAACTGACTCATCGGAACTCCTACCTGGACATTTTCATGGTGGCTGTGGCGGGACCGGTCGTCGCATTGGTTGCCCTTATTACGTTAGGCACGGTGTTTGGGACATTCTGAACTAGCCTGATTTCGGTAAGAAAACTCATCCTCTGTCATTGCGCCCATCAGTGGAGGTACTATAGGCACCGCTCCCAGCAGCAGCAACAACAATTATCTATTTCGTCCCAGGTTAGTCCGAACTCGACGCCGCACTAAATATTTCTCCGGCTCAAAGAGAAATAATACGCAGAAGGCGATGAGTAGAATCCGTATCGAGATAGTGTAAGGGTATTCTCGGCCTGGATACCAGCCGCTGGTTTCTTTGTCAGTTTTGCGTTTGTTCTCGGTGAAGTGATAAGCCTGGCCAGGATGTGACGCCTTATTAATATTTCACTTACCTCAATGCGGCATTTTCTGGACTCAGCCACGCCGACAGTAAAATAACCAGCAATCATAGAAATACGGTTCCCGATTGCGTGCCCCGTCCTTATGGGTACGTTGAATCAGGCCACAGTAAAGCAGTCTCCGCAGATTACCAGCGGCCACCAGGTGACAACAGCCAATGACCTCGCCAGCGGCGCTAAAAATTTGAATGTTTAACGCCAAACCATATCCTTCACTATTTACCTCGAATCAGGTTAGTCCGAACTCGACGCCTCACAAAATACTTCTCCAGCTCAACCAGAAATAATACAGAGGAGGCGACGAGCAGAATCCGGATCCAGACATTGAAATCGATTGCCGTGGTGCCAAACAGGGACTGCAGTGGCACAAGGTAGGTAAAACCAAGTTGGAATATGATGAGTATACCAATAGCAATCAGTACATAACGGTTGCCAGTTAAGCCAGCCCAGCTAAATACCGAGGCCGTGATATAACGAGAATTGAACAAGTAAAATATCTCGAACATGACCAGTGTGTTTACAGCTACAGTGCGTCCATGTTCGATACTGACGCCTCGCTCCATCTCCCACAGAAAAAGCCCGAATGAGCCACTCATCAGAATAACGGAGACAAACGCAACGCGCCAAATTAGATGCTTTGTAAGCATCGGTTCATGGGCATCACGTGGTGGGCGTCGCATCACATTCTGTTCGGGCGGTTCAAATGCCAGCGACAGCGCCAGGGTTACAGCCGTCACCATATTCACCCAGAGAATCTGTACAGGTGTTAACGGTAGCTGATGAAAACCAAACAAAATAGCGGCAAGGATGATCAGTGCCTCACCGCCATTGGTCGGTAGAATGAAAAGGATGGCTTTTTTGAGATTGTCATATACTGTGCGACCTTCTTCCACCGCATGAGTAATTGACGCAAAATTATCATCGGCCAGCACCATTTCAGCCGCTTCCTTGGCCGCTTCTGTGCCATTGCGGCCCATGGCAGTGCCGACGTCGGCACGTTTCAAGGCCGGCGCATCATTTACGCCGTCGCCCGTCATCGCCACGATCAAACCCTTTTCCTGCAACAGTCTTACCAAAAGCAGTTTGTGCTCAGGATTGACACGCGCATACACATCAACGTCCTGTACGCGTTGCCGCAGCTCATCCTCACTCATTAATCCAAGCTCCTGCCCGGTGAGCACATCATCGGCATTAACGAGGTTGATTTGCCGGGCAATGGCACGCGCTGTGTCGCCGTGATCACCGGTGATCATCTTTACCCGGATGCCTGCCCCGTCACAGGATTGCACTGCCTCGATTACCTCCTCGCGCGGGGGGTCGATCAAACCGAACATGCCCAGAATAATCAGATCATTTTCCACATCGCTGAACCTGAGTTCCAGGTGATCATTGCCTATCGGTTTTACAGCAATTGCCAGCACCCGCTGACCTTGCCGCGCCATTTCTTCAATACGGGCCAGCCAATAAACTCTATCCAGAGGCTGATCGCCACCAACGATCCTCTGCTGAGCGCACATCTCCAATACCCGTTCGGGGGCTCCTTTGAGAAAAATGAATGCGTCGCCCGTATGACTGTGATGAAGCGTCGCCATAAAACGATGCTCGGATTCAAAAGGAATAAGATCGGTACGTGGGTATTGTTTGGCTTCAGCCTCAACATCCAAACCTGCCTTTAAACCTGCCACCAGCAATGCCCCCTCCATCGGATCACCATGGACAAGCCATTCACTGTTATTTTCTTCCAGTGATGCATCATTGCAGAGTACTGCTGCGCGAAGCACCTCCATCAGGAGGGGTCGTTCCTCTGGTAAAACGTCTCTTCCTGCCAGAGAAATCGCACCGTGGGGATCGTAGCCCGTGCCACCTAACTCAAACTGATTTACGGTAGTTGCTATTGTGCGCACGGTCATTTCATTGCGGGTCAAGGTGCCGGTCTTGTCCGAGCAAATTACCGTTACCGCCCCCAATGTCTCAACCGCGGGTAGTCTGCGGATAATGGCATTTCGATGAGCCATGCGCTGTACACCGATAGCCAGCGTAATAGTCATGATGGCTGGCAGCCCTTCAGGAATCGCGGCCACCGCCAGACTTACAGCGGCAAGAAACATTTCAGCGATGGCATAATCTCGAACTAGCGAGCCAAAAACGAAGGTAATAATGGCTATACCCAGAATAGCCAGCGTAAGCCACCGGCCAAACTGGGCCATTTGACGTAACAGTGGGGTCGTCACTGACTCCACTTCCGATACCAGTGTACTGATACGACCGATCTCGGTTTGTGCACCGGTCGCAACCACTATGCCAGCACCCTGACCATGGGTAACCAGGGTGCCCGAATATGCCATGCAGCGGCGATCGCCGATCACGGTCTCCAGTGCGACAGGATCAATGGTCTTTTCTACCGCCATCGACTCACCTGTCAGAACCGCCTCTTGAACCTGAAGTCCCTTGAGACGAAATAAACGCAGGTCCGCGGGTACCTTGTCGCCCGATTGCAGCAAGACGATATCACCAGGCACCAACGCCTCAGCACGAATTGTCATTTGCCGGCCATCACGCATAACCATTGCATTCGGAGAAAGCATCTGCCGTATCGCTCGCAAGGCATTTTCGGCCTTTCCTTCCTGCACGAATCCGATTGCGGCATTGATAAGCACCACACCCAGAATAACGCTGGCGTCCACCCAGTGGCCCAGCATGGCGGTAACTGCGCTCGCCGCAATTAATACATAGATAAGCACATTGTGGAACTGGTAGAAAAACCGCAGCAGTGGACCACGGACATTCGGCTCGGGAAGCTGATTCGGCCCATGTTTGGCAAGTCTGTTACTTGCCTCTTCTTTTGATAGCCCGCTGGTTATCGTTTCGAGTGATTGGAGTACTGTTTCTGTACTTTCAGTATGCCAACTTGAAGTTCTAATTGATTGATCATCCGATTGATCGACCTGCTCTTTGAATGCTCTAAGTGTCTGACGTGTTACCAGCGCACCCACAACTGCCAGAATGACCAGCATGGTAAGGACGATCAACCATTCAATGACTGCCAGGTCAAAGCTCCACACAAGATCACTACTCATCGGTTCACACTCTTACAGATTTGACACTGATAATACATAACCAGACCTTCCAGTTCAGAAAATCCCCTGCTTCTGCCCGTCAATCCAGGGGTATAAACAATGGTTACATAGGCTGGACTGTCAACAGTCCAGCGACAACCGCAATTAATAATGGCACGAAAACCCTGACTCCCAATCCAAACCCGCCCACAAATACAGCGAGTACAGCCTTGACTAATGTGTTCGTGGAAGAGGCTATAACAATACCCAGAACTGCGACCTCAAGCGGCAGCTCAGTAATACTCATTCGGGACAAGGTCAGGTTAATAGGGTCTACGTCGGCAATGCCTGAAACGAATGCAAGCAGATAAAGGCCAGTTTCACCAAAATGATGTATCGCCGCCTTACCCAGCAAGAGCACCAGCACCAGTAATGCTCCAAAAAAAAGCGCCGGCTTTAGCTCCAGAGGATTGATCAAGTGCGCCAACTCGCCAGGTGGGCGATCATCATTTTTGCGCCAAATTACTGCTGCTGAAAACAAGGTCAACAAGCTCATCACCGTCATTGGAATAACCAGAACGCTAAACAGGGCTGAATTGATCAGGCTCGAGATCAGCAGTATGCGTGGAAACATCGTGCCGCAAGCGACCAGAATACCGGATGCGAGCAAATTCTTCATTTGCTGCTGTTTTTTGCAGAGATGTGAAAAATGCAGTGTCAAAGCTGTGGATGACGCCATTCCAGCTGCCAGTGCTGTCAATATCACGCCTTTTCCTGTGCCGGCAAGTTTCATGGCGAAATAGCCAACAAACGAGATGCTGGCGATGAGGACGACCATCCACAAAATCTCGTAGGGATTTAAAGCCTGCCAGGGACCGTAACCACGGTCCGGGAGAATGGGCAAAAGCACAACAGAGATTAACAGGAGTTGCAAGGCTGCATGTAGTTCCTGGCGCTCCAGTTTTTTCAACCAACCGTGCAATACCCCCTTAAATCGCAATAACATGGTGGTTATTACTGCGGCAGAGGCAGCAAGATTTACGTGCTCCAGTGTCGCCAACGCTCCCAATGCGAATGTGAGCAGCATTGTTATGAGACTGGTGATGCTGGAATCCCTGTCGCTACGCCACTGCATGGCATAGGCTACTGTCACGGCGACAGTGAGTCCCAGGAAGACAAAGCCAAATATGGCCACCCCAAGATATTGTGAAAGCAATCCTGCCACACCACCTAGTAGGCCGATAATGCCATATGTACGCAGGCCGGCTATCCGCCCGCCTTCTTTTGCCTCACGAGATTTCCAGCCTCGCTCGACACCAATCAGAAGACCTATGGCAAGCGCTGTACCCAGCAGGGCAATCTGCTTAGCATCAGCAAAATCGTTCAAGACACAGCTCCATTACTCTGCGCAAAATGATCACGCAATTTACTATCAAGATAACTACATGCTAACGACGATTGGGTATTCATCATGATAAGCCAGTATATATTCCTAAAGCCAAAACAACAGCTGCCCAGGCGGCTCGGTCAGTGTGCAGCGAGAAATATAAACCCCATCGCCAACATTAAAAACAGAGTGGTTGCGATCGCCCAGTATCCGAATCGGTTTTCACCGCTATCCAGAACGGACCATAACTCTGAACCGTCTCGAAACCGCTTACAGCCAGCCAGAAACGACAGTCGCCATTTTGGTAACGTCTCGAGACCGAATCCCCTGCCAGATGTAACCAAAGAACAAAGCCAGCCCTCCACGAAAACCAGAAGATCACCCGGTGGAACGTGCAACGACCAGGTTATCCATCGACGCCGAGCATACAGCCAGATACAAACTGCGAGACCACCTCCCAGAGCGACAGGCCATAATGCGCTGATCATCGTCTTCACCGTCCAGTTGTCCAGCGAATCAGTGTATGGGATAAACCATGGGGTCAGGGCCACGACTACCAGTAGCGCTATCCACGACAGCCACATGGCTTTAGGCGTTGCCTGCGCCGCAGCCGTATATTTGTGCTGAAGCCATACAAGGGACAAAAAACGGACCATGAGCATGCTCGTCGCCACAGCGCTCCACGGCAGCAGAATTGGCAGCCAGTCACCCCAGGGCGGCGACGCTGACGTGGCCTGCACCTTTAGAAGGTTCTTTGCAATCATGCCGCTGGTTAGCGGGGCTCCTGCCAGCGACAGTGCCGGAAGCAGCAGGCCCGCAATCAGCAAAAAGCGTTGCCTATTCGATGCTGGAGGTATTGCCGTTAAACCCGCGCCGAGGAATAACGCCCCTTTTGCCAGGCCGTGATGCAGGGCATAGATCAGGATGGCGCTTAATATAAGGGGCCAGCTGTCCGGTTCGACCAGACCCAGGCCGACAGCGATAGTCATGATACCCATCTTGCTGATACTGGAATAAGCCAATACCGTTTTTGGGTTGGACTGCAAAAGTCCAACCAGAACCGCGTAAAAAGCGGCCGCCATCCCGGCAACAATCATCGCCCCACCCCAGCCCGGCAATGCTGCCTCCCCCAGAGGCAGGATGCGCAGCCAGCCCAGCAGGCCTGCCGCTATCATGGCGCCCGAAAGCACCGCGCTGGCGGGCGTCGGCGCCACCGGATGTGCCAACGGCAGCCAGACATGCAGGCCGATCACCCCGGCCTTGATACCAAAACCGAGCAGCGTCAGCCCTATGATCAGGTCCCGCGCCTCTGATCCCGCCACGGCTGGCCGCGCGGCTTCGAGTTCAATGCTTCCGGCCGCCTGGGCAGCATATGCGAAGGCAGCTAACAATAGCACCTCTCCCACGACCACAAGGATGATATAGACCCCCCCCGCCCGAAACGCTTCGGGGGTGCGATCATGTACCACCAGACCGTAAGAGGCGAAGCTCATCAACGCAAAAAAGCTGTAAAAAATAATCATGTCCTGGGCCAGGATCAGACCGAGATTGCCAGCCATTGATAACAGGAACCATGTGAAAAATCGTGATCTTGACGAGCGGTCTTTAAAATAACCCACGGTATAGACGCTTGCCACCAGCCACAGCAGCGCGGTGAAGCATAGAAAAATCCTCGCTGTCTCATCGAATCCCAGACGAGTTCCGAACAATAGCCATGGCAATTCAAAGGTGATACCTGGTTTCATTGACACCGACATCACAAGTGCGGGAAACGCCGCCCACGGCGCAAACAGTAATGCGACTCGGCGTAAAGCAGGTAATGTAAGACCTATCGCCAACAACAGCGGCAACCCCGGTATCGACAACAATAGAAAAAGACGCGCGACGTCACTCACGGTAAATACTCCAGGGCGGTGATAATTCGCGCCCAGTGCAGCGGGCTGAACGGTGCCGATGCAAGTAGTCCCATGGCCAGCGTTAGCAAGGCGGTCACCACCGGCGGCGCCATCAACGCCAAGGCCGTCTCATGCCGCCCGAGGTATCGCTCTTCCAACCATGCATCAGGAGGCGCATGGAACCAGACAGCATACAGAACAGGCAGATAATAACCCGCGTTAAGGAGGCTACTGCCCGCCAGGATAAAAATCACCCAGTCCTGTCCAGCTTCCAGCGCCCCCAACCCCAGGTACCATTTACTGATAAAGCCGGCCAGCGGGGGTACACCGATCATGCCGAGGGCGCCTATGGTGAACGCCGCCATTGTCCAGGGCATGCGTCGCCCGACCCCGTTCATTTCGCTGATTCTGTGAATTCCCAGGGTCTCGGCGAGATTGCCGGCGCAGAAAAACAGGGTGATTTTCATCACGCCCTGATGCACCAGATGGACCAGGCCACCGATGGCCGCGACCGGCCCGACCACGGCGATGCCGAGAATAATATAGGAAACCTGACTGACCGTGGAGAATGCCAGTCGGCGCTTCAGATCATCCTGAAACAGCGCCCGCACCGAGCCGTAGATGACAGTCACCGCTGCCAGTATCGCCAGCGGCAAGATCACCCCCAGACCGGCGGCGAAATCTATGCCATAAACATCGTAGACTACCCGCACGATTCCAAAGGCTCCTGCCTTGACCACCGCCACGGCATGCAGCAGTGCGCTCACGGGCGCCGGTGCCACCATGGCCTGAACCAGCCAGCCGTGCAAGGGAATCAATGCGGCCTTCGCGCCCAGACCCCCGATCAATAGCACGAATATGATGATAAAAGCCGGATGATGTGAGCCGTCGAGGCCGGATAAAAAACCGCGTTCCGTGAACTCTACCGTACCGGTGATGGCATACAGCCATACCGTGCCTGCCAGCAACAAGGCGCCGCCTGTGACAGTATATGTGAGGTAGGTGCGCCCGGCCCGGCGCGCGACCTCGGTTCCCCGATGCACGACCAGTGGATAGGTAGTCAGCGTCAGCAGTTCATAAAACAACACAAAGGTAATCAGGTTACCGGCCAACGCCACGCCGACGGTCGCAGTTACACACAGACTGAAAAAACCAAAGAACCGGCTGCGATGAGGCGAATCCTCCAGATAACCGACGGCATAAACCGTCGTCACCAGCCACAGAACACTGGAAAGCACCACGAACAGCATCGACAAAGCGTCAGCGCGCAACACCAGATCCAGCCCTGGTAGCAACGGCAAGCGGGTCTCGTACTGATGCCCGTTAAAAACACCCCAGAGCATGATACCCACCAGCACCAGTTTGAGCAGAGCACCAACCAAATTCAGCCCGGTACGAGTTCCAACCCGATCCTCCGGCAGAAAGAAGATCACCAGCCCCACGGACAGGGAACTGAGCACAATCAGCAACGGCAGCCAGTCATCCCAGATCATCGTTCAGCCTCCACGCCGAATGGCAATCCAATCTCCATCAATGCCAGCGGCCAGGGAGCAAACAGGCCCAGCAGGACGGCGGCCAGAGCCAGTGCGAGGGCGGCCCACTCCATGGGAGCAGGTACCGCACCGGCTTCGTGGGTTACCTGGGCCTGGGTAAAGGCATAGCCGACCACCTTGAGGATGTAAGCGGCGGTCATCAACCCGCCCAGAATCAAAATGATCGCCCACCACCATTGACCGGAACGCACGGATGCTTCCAGCAGCAGCCATTTGGCGATGAATCCTCCGCTGGGCGGCAGGCCCATACTGCTGACCCCCGCCAAACCAAAGGCGGCCAGGGTCAGGGGCAAGCGTTGCGCCACCCGGTCGAGATCCGCGATGCGGTCATGCCCGCCGAAATACAGAATATTGCCAGCCGCCATGAACATGGCCGCCTTGGCCAGCGCGTGGGACAGCAGCAGATAAAGAGACCCCTGCCAGGCAATAGCGGTCGCCAACGGAAAGGCCAGAAACAGATAACCCAATTGCATCACGGTCGAATAGGCGATCAGCATTTTGAGCCGCGTCTGGCGCAGCGCCAATAGCCCGCCCCAGAGCACAGCGACCACACCGAGCAGGCCCAGAAGCTGACCCAGGGCAGAGTTAGCCAGTGGAAAGATCTCCAGCCACAGGCGCAGCAGAACATAAAACGAAGCCTTAACCACCAGCGCCGACAACAGCGCGCTGACTGGCGTCGGAGCGCTGGCATGGGCCGGTGGCAGCCAGAAGTGCAGGGGGAACAATGCGGTCTTGAGCAACAGACCAGCGCTCATCAACCCTATGGCGGCCCACACCGTGGGTGACGCTTCCATCCTTTGTGCCAATATCGCAATGTCGACGCTGCCAAAACTGTGGTAGAGCAGTGCAACCCCCAGCAGATAGGATAATGAACCCAGCAGGCTGACCAGCAGGTAACGCATGGCCCCAGTCAAGGCATCCGCGCCACCTGCCAGTGCCACCAACGCCACCGCCGCCAGCCCCAGCAGTTCCAGGGTGACATAAAGATTGAAGATATCTGCGGACAGAAACAGGGCATTCAGTGCAGCCCACAGGAACAACCACAGCGGCCAGAAGATTGCCGAGCGTCCAGGTTTGAAATAGCTGGTTGAATAGACACTGATGCCCAACCCGACCACCGCTGTTACCATCAGCATCAGCAGGCTCAGACCGTCGGCATAGAGATCGATACCTAATGGCGCACCCCAGCCGCCGATGGCATAGCGTTGCGCACCCTGCTCTACCACCTGCCAGCCCAGGCCGGCCACGCAAACGACCACAGCCAGCGCGGTTGTCAAACCCAGCGGCACGCTGCGCCACGGGCATAAAAAACAGGCTAGAGTACCGATCACCGGCAGTAAAATGACCAATACCCCCCAGGGGATATCCTGCATTAGCACCGGGCGCTACTCAAGCCGCTCTTCGGGAAGCCCGGCCTGACCGACCTCGACCTGCACCCGCAGCATCAATGCAAGCGCCAGGGCGGTGGCGGAGATAGCAACCACGATACCGGTAATCACCATGGCGTGCGGCACCGGGTCGGGTACTGCCCCCCCGGTACGGGCCGCCAGTGCCACCAGTACCAGGAACACCCCACTGCCCATCACGTTGATGGCCAGGATCTTGCGCAGCAAATGCGGGTGGACGATCAGGGCGTACAGGCCCAGTGTGAACAATCCCACCCCGACCAGCGCATAGAGGAAAACATGGCTCATCGTCGCGGCTCTACTTCTGGCCGACCGCCCAGGAACAGGGCAGCCAGGGTAATGCCGATGGACAAGCTGGCCGCCACTTCTATCAGCAGTATCAGCGCTCCGGCAAAAGACGGGGAGTACTCGAGCAGTCGCCTCTCCAGCAGTATTAACGCCATGCCCACCGCCACGAATATCCCGAGGCCGGTCACCAGGGCAATGCGCAATGGCAGCCCCGAAAACCTTGTGCCTGGACGCCAGCCGGCCAGCAGCAGCAGCACCCCCGCCGCCGCCAGCACCGCACCGGCCTGAAAGGCACCGCCCGGCGCGTAGGCACCGACCCACAGCAGATAACCGGCCACCAGAATCAACAAAGGAACCAGCAGGCGTGCCAGCATATCCAGCACCGGCCCGGGGGGGGATGACTTGCGCTGTTCCGGGATACCACCGAGTGACCAGACCCCAACCAGGGCCAGCAACAGCACGCCCATTTCTAGTAAGGTGTCGTAACCACGGAAGTTAAGCAGCACCGCGGTAACCGGATTGCTCACACCGCTGCGCACAAGGTTTGCGGTCACCTGTTCACTCAACCCGGGGGCCTGCGTGGGAAGAGACAACACCACATAACCGAGTCCCGCTGCCAGAGCTGATAGAAGCATGATGAGCACCAACCGAAATAAAGTCTTTTGTTTGGTTTTCTCAATCATGGACTTTGGGGGGTATTGTCTTCCTTATGGACTGTCTCTGTTTCATTCTTTAAATCGAGCCTTGCCAGTGCGGTCAACAGCAGTGCGCCCGTCAGACCCGCACCGATGGCCGCCTCGGCCAGGGCGACATCCGGCGCATCAAGCCGCACCCAGGCCAGTGCCATCAACAGGCCAAAGGCGATGAACAGCACAATGGCCTTGAACAGATCCGGGCTCGCCAGCGCCCGCCAGGCCAGCCACAACAGGGCAAATCCCAGCACGCCATCGAAGGCCCACTGCAACAGGGTCATCTCTTCCACAACTTAATGCCTCTTTGTTGCGCCGCGGCGGCCACCAGGTGAGCGACACTGGCGCCCGCGAGCAGCACAAACACCCAGATCAGCAGCAGCTTGCCCACGGCGGCCCATGATTCCGCCTGCAAGGCAAACCCCGCAACCAACAGGCCCAGACCCACGTTGTCGGCCTTGGTCAGCGCATGCAGACGGGTATAGATATCCGGGAAACGCAGCAGCCCCAGGGTGCCCGCCAGAAAGAAAATGCCTCCTGCAATCAGCAGAACGATGGAGAGAAGATCACTCGGCGTCATGTTTCGTCTCGCGAACCGACCAGGCACGACAAACAAAGGCTACCGCTGTCACAGCCGCCAGCAGGGCGAATACCAAAGCCACATCCCGCAAGGCGGCCTGGCCTGTGGCCTGCGCAAGCACCAATAGCACAGCCACCGAGGTAGTGCCGAACAACTGTGCCGCCAACATGCGGTCGGCGGCGGTGGGACCACGTAACACCCGCCACATCCCGGCAACGAGGTTCAGCAACAGGAATAGCGCTAGTGCAAAGTATAGTGTCTGCATACGAACTCAGTCTTGCTGCGTGACTGGCGTTACAAAGTTGGGGGGCTTGATCGCGAGCACGGAGCAATCGATCTGGTTCAGAATCGTTTCCGCGGTATTGCCCACAATGAAGCCCGGAACACCGGTGCGGGCCACCGTACCCATAACCACAAGATCAGCCTCGATTTGTTTGGCCAGCGCCGGTATCTCTTTGCGGGCCCAACCCTTCACCAGATGCGTTCGGGGTCTGAGGTAATCCAGCGCATCCTGCTCCACAAAAGCGGCCACTTCGTGCATTAAGATATCCAGATTTGCCGCGTGACGCTGCCTGTCTTGCTCGACATGGGCAATGATCTCCTCCTCCGGCGTTTTCATGAACACACCGTGCATGATGCTCTCGCCGATCACATCCCACGCGTGCACGATGTGCAGCTCGGCAAATTCGGACAGCGCCAGAGAACTAGCCATTTCAAGAAGTTGGAGATTCAATGCGCGTCGCAATTCCATTTCCCGCGGTGGATAGTCATCGTCTACATCCACCGCCGCCAGGATCCGCCGGTAGGCTTTTAGCGCTTCGGGCTTGATCAGCCAAACCGGGCACGGACACTTGCGTAGCAGGTGCATATCGTCGCTGCCGAATAGCCGTTCCTGCCAATCCCAGGTTTCAGCGGTTTTGATCACCAGGTCGCGCCCGTTACGCATTACTTCTCGAATAATTTCCAGAAACGGCGTGCCGACCAGCACCTTGGCATGCACTTTGATTCGCTGGCGGTAAGGCTCGATAAGGGACTCCAAATTCTGCTCATGCGCACTGACCAGTGCTGCCTGCAGGTCTGCAGAAATCGGGCCGCCTTCCGGCATTCCAATACCGGCAGCCACGCGCTCGGCCACAGCGATAACCATCAGGTTCGCCTGGTTGTTTTCAGCCAGCGTGACCGCACGTTCGAACGCGGGCTTGAGTCCCGAACCTTGCTCCACCACGCAAAGAATATTATTGAATCTCTTCATTTCACTCGGTTCCTCTGGATGGAGGCAAAGAGATGCCGAACATCGCAGCCACTCTTTGCTCTACCTTCTTAAGTTCTGACAAGAAGTCTTTACCTTCGTCGAGTACATGCACTTGCAGACAATTCACATCGAGTTCCAGGCTCAAGGTACCCGGCAGCAAACTCACGGTATTCGCCATGAAGACCCGCGGCAGGCCCGGTGGCAACCGCCACCGGTGATGAAACAACCCCGGCGAGATCGGTAGCTGGGGATGCAGTGCTCGTCTGGCCACATCCACTCCGCCGGACAGGGAGCGCCAGAGAAAAAAAGGAACAAAACGTACGATCCCCGTCAATGACCACAATAAGGGAGGCAGTAGCAACACGCTAACCACTGTCGCAAACAATATCACTGGCGTGCCAACCAGCCATGAGTCCATTGCACCATCAGTGAGTATCCACCACATCAGGGCAAACAGAGCAGTACGAAAACACCCGCTCCGCAAATAGGTCGTCACCGAGCCGGGAGGTGTAAACACTAAACGCTGTCTTCGGCCTTTTGTGGACACAATCAATCCAGTTTATTTAATAAAGTTCATTTTCTTTTTGCATCGCTACTCTTAATGTGAACAACAACTAATGTGGTCTAAACGGGTATTACCAGACAAAGTTCCTGAATCTTTACTTAAATATGTTGCGCTGCGAATTATCAATCTGCCCTCTGTGGCTTTATAGTTTTAGGTTGTTTTGTGCTGGGGCCTCAAAATACACAGTAAACGGGCCATGAGCCTACCAGCCAATCTTACCGAATTAGGTGTCAGTGAGCCAGATATGGACTGGTTGGTTGATTCTGCCCTGGAAGATCCAGGCATCGGGGGCAGCCTAGTTGCGATGGATAAAGAAATACAGGCTTCTATGCAAAGCCTGTATTTGATCGAGATCTTAAAACAGTAGCGTACCTACGAATGCGATTATCAGTCCGCCGACTAACCAGATCGCCAAGCTAATCGGCTTGCCTTCGAGCTTTTCGGGTAATTGGTCTCGCATGTTGGTCTCCTGCAACAATGTTGCCTCATATATATACGAGATATATGACCTTATAATTGACCCAGATCAATTAACTTTCCGGATTTCATTAAACTAACTAATCGCGCAGGGTTTCCCCAACCAAAGAATGCTACGATATTTTCAACTATGCACATGCCATTTTTCTCAAAGGCACACCCAGCAAAGATAATCAAGTTGTTACCGAAGAGATTGAGGTCGATTCTGTGACTGGAATTAAATTTTTCAATATCAGCTCAGGTATTTGAGCTGTGGAGGAAGTGACAATGTCCCCACGAATTTTGTGTGCGCTTAGCCTGGTGGCACTGTTACTGCCAGTACAATACGCTGGGGCATACGAGGTGCTGACGGCACGAGTGCTGGCCTCACATTGCAAGGCACTTCCAAATGCCAGCGACAGTGCCGACGGCCAGTACTGTATCCGTTATATTCAAGGGTTTATCGATGGCGCGGTGGCGACCGACGCGCGAGTCATGATTAATCTGGAATCAGAGCTCGCGAATGAAACCATCAGTGAGCGTGCCATTCGCCTACGCTCGCCAGATCGCAAGATCTATGGACGGGCGGCACGTTATGCCGAATTTTGTCTGGGGGATCCGGTGCCACTGCGAGAAGTGGTCGACACTGTCGTAAACGACCTTTTTGAGCGCAAATATCTTGAGCCTGAAACCTCTGCTCGCGACCTGGTCTACGCCTCATTACGAAAACACTATCCTTGTAAGAAATCAGCGTCAAATTAATGAGCCTGAGAATTATAATCGGATCTGTAAAAATTGCCTTGCCCGCGTTGTGTGCCGAGTTTATTACACGACCCCCAGGTGAGTTTGGCAGGCGATATGTCAAGGCGGCTTGCATATCCCTGTCCAAAGGCAGCAGGGAAGGAGCATCTTTTGGGTCTGCCCCGTGTTTCTCATGTCAACTTCGTCGAGCATGAACAGGCGTTGGCTGCGCTTTAGCGCATTACTGTCCCTCCTGATTATTGCGTGGCTACTGTGGTCCGGACTTCATACCCCTTTGTTACTAGGACTCGGAGCCTTGTCCTGCATATTGAGTTTGTACCTGGCACATCGGATTGGATTTTTCGATGAGGTGTTCTCCTTGCAGGTGATACCACGCCTGCCGCGTTATTGGGGTTGGTTACTGCTGGAAATTGCCAGGTCCAGTCTCGAGGTCACGCGTATCATACTTCACCGAAAACCACCCATCAGTCCCACTGTGGTTGAATTCGCGGCGGCACCGAGGGGCCCTGTGGGTCAGGCAATTCTGGGTAACTCAATCACGCTTACGCCGGGCACGTTAACGCTGGACGTTCACAATGGGCGACTAAGGGTGCATTGTCTGACGCGAGAAGGAGCAGACGTGCTGATGTCCGGCGAATTTAACCGCCGCGCTGCAGCACTGACGGAGGACTAATTGTGTATTACCTCGTCTCAATCGCAATTTTGGTCACCATGGCGCTGGCTCTTGCTCGTGCGGTGCTTGGACCCAGCGTGTATGATCGCGTTTTAGCGGTCAACATGTTCGGCACCAAGACGACGTTGCTGTTGTCGGTCATTGCCTTCCTCTATGGCCGTCCAGATTTCCTCGATTTGGCACTTACCTACGCCCTGATCAATTTTATTGGAGTGCTGGCCGTACTCGAGTTTTTTCAGAGTCGCTCAACCAGGCGCGCAAACGATCGTGTGGACGGGGCTTGACACAATGGACAGTGCGATCGATGTACTCAGCTGGATTTTACTTACCCTGGGGGGCGCCTTCGTTTTTGTGGGTGGACTAGGAGCACTGCGTCTGCCCAATTTCTACACCCGAATGCACGCGGCGAGTCTCACCGACAGCATGGCTTCGATACTCATTCTCCTCGGCATCATGCTCCAGGCCGGATGGTCGCTCGCCGCCATCAAATTGCTTGCGATCCTCGCGTTTCTTCTCCTGACGGGGCCGACCGCTTCGTATGCGCTAGCAAATTCTGCGCTGCTGTCCGGGTTAAAGCCGGGAAATTCTCCGGCCGACAGCACGGAGAATTGACGCCATGGTTATTTTGTTCGCTGTGTTTCTATTGACGCTATTGGTGCTGACAGCGGTTGCAATCGTACGCACCGAAAATCTATTCGTGGCCGTTATGCTGACAGGCATATTCAGTCTGTTGATGGCGGCTAACTTTTTCGTCCTCGATGCCGCTGATGTCGCGCTGACGGAAGCTGCGATTGGGGCTGGGATCACGACAGTATTGTTTCTGGGAGCATTAGCCTTGACGGCAGAACACGAAAAATCGGTGTCCGCGGGACGGTGGCTTTCAATGGGAGTCGTCGTCGTCACCACGCTGATATTAGTTTACGCGACCTTTGACAAACCCCGTCTGGGCGATCCCGAGGCGCCTGTTCACCTGCACGTGGCTCCGTGGTATCTAGAAGAGACCCCGGAGTTGATCGGCATTCCCAATGTGGTTACGGCAATTCTTGGAAGTTTCCGCGGTTATGACACCCTGGGAGAGTTGTTTGTAATTTTTACGGCCTGCATCGGCGTGCTTTTTTTATTGAGTGGGCCTCGAGGCCAGCATTTACCACCGGACGATATGGCATTGTCATCCACAGCCCACGGTCTGCGACATCACCTGATTCCTAAAGTTGTGGGGCGACTGCTCATTCCTTTTATTGTTTTGTTCGGGTTCTATGTACAGTTCCATGGAGAATACGGCCCCGGCGGAGGTTTCCAGGCGGGCGCCATCGTTGCCGCCGGAATCATTCTGTATGCTCTGTTGGAAGGGGAGGCACAAGCATTGAAAGCAGTACCACGCTCGGTCCTAATGGGCATGGTCATTGGTGGTGCGATGCTATATGGAGCTGTGGGCATTGCCGGAATTGCGCTCGGCGGGAATTTTCTCGACTACTCCGTGCTAGCTGATAACCCGGTGAAGGGACAACAATTTGGCATCCTGGTAATTGAACTTGGTGTAGGGATCACGGTGTGTGGCGCCTTGCTATCCATCTTTCACGCCTTTGCGGCACGAGAGCCAGTCTGATGGAACTATTCGGCCTCTACAACTACTGGGCCTTCGCCGTCGTGTTGATGACGGGCTTCTATGCGGTGATCACCAAAGGAAATCTCATCAAGAAGCTTATCGGGTTGTCCATTTTTCAGTCCGCGGTATTTCTGTTATACATCACAATGGACAAGGTTGATGGCGGTACCGCGCCCATCGTCCAGAAGGGCGTGACCGATCAGGTCTTCTCCAACCCGTTACCGCAGGTGCTGATTCTCACCGCCATTGTCGTTGGCATCTCTACCACCGCTTTGGGTCTGGCGATCGTGGTTCGCATTAAGGAGTCCTACGGTACGATCGAGGAGCACGAGATTCAGAATCTGGATCACTATTCGTGATCCTCACCGACCACCTTCCGGCACTGCAAGTAGTGGTGCCACTGCTCATGGCACCGCTGGTTTTGCTGATGCGCATACGCGGACTTCCATGGGCGGTCGCAACAGCCACGAGTCTGATGGCATTCGCTATTGCGGTCGGTCTTACCAATACGGTTCTCGATAGCTACAGCGTCACCTACGAAATGGGGTCCTGGCGGGCGCCGTACGGCATCGAACTCCACGTGACAAGTTTCAGTGCACTATTGCTGCTAATCGTGACGGGGGCCTCGACGCTAACGCTTGTCGCCGGTAAACAAAGTATAGACACTGAAATTGGGCACGATCGCCAGCCTTTGTTTTACGCCGCGTGGCTACTGGCACTGGCGGGATTCACTGGCATTGTTGTCACCGGCGATGCCTTCAATATCTTCGTCTTCATGGAGATCGCATCCCTTGCAAGTTATGTGCTGATCGCCGCTGGATCGGATCGTCGGGTATTACCGGCGGTGTTCAAATACCTCATCATGGGCACCATTGGCGCGACGTTTTACCTGATTGGCGTAGGCCTTATTTACATGATGACCGGGACGCTGAACCTGGCCGATATGGAGGCGCGTATTCAGGAGGTTGGTGAACTAAGGCCCATCCTGGTCGCGGCGGGTTTCATTACGCTTGGGCTGGCCCTTAAAGCAGCGGTTTTTCCGTTGCACGCGTGGTTGCCACCCAGCTACACCTACGCGCCTCACATCGTCACAGCATTTCTCGCCGCGTGTTCAACGAAAGTTGCGCTATATGTGTTGTTGCGTTTCGACTTCCTCGTATTCCAACAGAACCTCTCGGCGCACGAGGTGCAATTTACCGTCTTCCTGATGCCACTGGCTGTACTTGCGATCCTGATTGCCTCGGGCGTGGCCGTGTTCGAGCGGAATCTAAAAGGCTTGCTGGCCTATTCGTCGTTGGCACAGGTAGGATACATCCTTTTGGGTGCCAGCCTGGTCAGCGTGCCGGGACTCACGGCCGGGCTGATGCATATGTTCAATCACGCTTTGGCCAAAGGAACGCTGTTTCTGGCCGTGGCTTGTCTCGGAATGCGGTTCACCCGATTAGGGCTTGTGAACCTCTCGGGAGTCGCGCGACAAATGCCCTGGACCATGGCTGCGTTCGTGCTCGCAGGTTTAAGTTTGATCGGTGTACCGGGCACTGCTGGCTTCATCAGTAAGTGGATGCTGATCTCAGCCGCGTTGCAGGAAGGCGCACTGGGAGTCGCTCTGGTCGCAATTATAGTGGTGAGCTCACTCCTGGCAGTGGTATACATCTGGCGAGTTATCGAAATGGCCTATTTCGGTGATCCACCTGAGGCCAATCAGTCAATAAACGAGGCCCCTGCGTGGTTGCTTGTGGGGACCTGGGTTGCGGCACTTATGAACCTGTATTTTGGGTTTATCCCGTCCTTGCCATTATCGCTTGCAGGTGAGTCGGCGGCTTCCCTGCTGCAGCATCTGCCATGACCAGCGAATTTCAGATACTTCTTTCTATCTTGCTACCCCTGGCAGGGGCTGTCGGCATTGCCATTACTGGCCGTCGTTATCCGAATTTACGCGAAGCAGTGACTCTGGTCACCACCGCAAGCCTGGCGCTGACGGTTTGGACATTGCTGCCGGAGTTGCTCGCAGGGGACCGACCCTCGGCGCGCGTGGCCGAAATGCTACCGGGACTCGCCATCGAATTTCAGGTGGAGCCACTCGGAATGTTATTTGCCATGCTAGCGTCGTTGTTGTGGATCGTAAACTCGATTTACTCCATCGGTTACATGCGGGGCAACAACGAGCAGCATCAGACACGCTTTTATGTCCTTTTCGCCGTGGCGTTATCGGCCGCGATGGGGATCGCGTTCGCGGGCAATTTATTGACACTCTTTATCTTCTATGAGGTTCTAACACTCTCCACCTATCCGCTGGTGGCGCATAAGGGCGACGGCAAGACGGTTGCATCCGCGCGTACTTATCTCGGCATATTGCTTGCCACCTCGATCGGACTTTTCCTGCCGGCCATCATTTGGACCTACCACGTGGCGGGAACCCTGGATTTCACTCCGGGAGGCATTCTGGTTGGCAATCTCGCGGGGCCCGCAGTCGGTCTACTACTCGCGCTGTATGTGTTCGGAATCGGTAAAGCGGCAGTGATGCCTGTTCACCGCTGGTTGCCGGCGGCCATGGTGGCGCCGACCCCGGTTAGTGCGCTGCTTCATGCCGTGGCCGTGGTTAAGGCGGGCGTGTTCACGATCACCAAGGTGGTTGTGTATATCTTCAGCGTCGAATTATTGTTTACGGAGTCGAGCGCTGACTGGCTACTTTTTGCGGCCGCGTTCACCGTTATTGCTGCCAGCGTCGTGGCGTTACGCCAAAGTAACCTCAAACGATTGCTGGCTTACTCAACTATTGCGCAATTATCTTACGTCGTCATGGCGGTAGCCATTCTCAAGCCGTTGTCGGAAATCGGTGCCGCGATTCATATCGTCGCGCATGCTTTCGGCAAGATCACGCTATTTTTTGCCGCAGGAAGTATTTATACGGCCGCGAAAAAAACCGAGATCCACCAACTGCGCGGTATCGGTCGGCGGATGCCCTGGACCATGGCGGCCTTTACCATCGGTGCCTTAAGCATGATCGGGGTACCGCCCACTGCGGGGTTTGTTTCGAAATGGTACATTCTTGCGGGCAGCTTTCAGTCCGACAACCACGTTGCCATAGTCACCATTATTGTAAGCACGGCACTCAACGCGTTGTACTTCTTACCCATCATTTTATACGCCTGGTTCTGTCGCGAAGAAGTTGCACCTGTCAACGATCACGGTGAGGCGCCGCTGGCCATAGTAATTGCATTGACAGTCACTGCAGCGCTGACCGTGTTGTTGTTCCTTTTCAATCAACCGGTGCTGGATCTGGCATCACAGCTTGGAGGGATGCCGAAATGAGCGTCGAGCGCGAGAACGATCATTGGCTGGTGCGCCCGCGGACGATCCGTTGGCTTTGGATAGCCTTCAGTGCGGTTCTTGCGCTAGTGGTAATACTGCAGTTCGGGATCAAGGTGAAAGGGTATTTCGGGATTGATGGGTGGCTTGGCTTTGGTGCCGTGTTTGGTTTCCTATGCTGTGTCGGCATGGTATTGATGGCGAAAGGTCTGGGTCAATTCTTGAAGCGCGAAGAGAACTTCTACGATGACTGAAGTCTTGCCACCCGCATTGATCCTGTTGACTGCCGCGATGCTGATCGGCCTGACGCGCGGCCACTTTCGTTCAGCCATTGTATTGTTATCACCGCTTGTCACCTTGTGGGCAGTGTGGCAGGTTCCGGACGGCGTCTCGATGACGGTGGATTTTATCGGATACCAACTTGAGCCTGTTGAGGGTAGTGCGCTGAGGCGCCTGTTCGCGATGATCTTCTCGTTGATGACCTTTGTTGGTGGTCTGTATGCGTTTCGCCATGCCAGCGCTCTCGAACTCGCGGTATCTTACGCATACGCCGCCAGCGCTCTCGGGGTCGCGTTTGCAGGCGATCTGATTACCTTGTTTATCTTCTGGGAAGCGATGGCGATTTTCTCAACGGCCGTTGTCTGGTGCGGCGGCACACCCATGGCGGGCCGCGCAGGCAAGCGGTACGCCATCATGCACGTAATCGGAGGCGTAATACTCATGGTGGGTATCGCTGGAGTCACAGTCCATACAGGTTCCATCGAAATTCATGCCATGCGCGCAGTGGATATCTCCAGTTGGATGATCCTCGTTGGCCTGTTGATCAACGCCGCGGCCCCACCGGTTTCAGCCTGGCTATCGGATGCGTACCCGGAGGCCACCTCGACGGGTGCAGTATTCCTGTCGGCATTCACCACCAAGACCGCGGTGCTGGCATTGATTTTGTTATTCCCCGGCGAACCAGTATTGATTGGGATTGGCATATACATGATTTTCTACGGCATCATTTACGCCTTGTTGGAAAATGATGCGCGCCGTATTCTCGCCTATTCGATTGTGAACCAGGTCGGATTTATGGTGTGCGCGATCGGCATCGGAACACAACTGGCGCTGAATGGGGCCGCGGCCCATGCGTTTGCACATATCATTTATAAAGGGTTGTTGTTCATGTCCGCCGGAGTTGTGCTCTATCGAACCGGGAAACGAAAGTGTACTGATCTCGGTGGACTATTCCGCACCATGCCGCTTACCTGTGTGTGCGGCATTATCGGCGCGCTGTCCATCTCAAGCTTCCCACTAACGTCCGGATTCACCACCAAAGCCCTCATCTCTGAAGCTGCATTGGCGGAAGGGCTGGCAGTGATTTACTTCCTACTGGCAGCGGCGTCTGCGGGTGTGTTCTTGCACGCCGGCATCAAGTTTCCGTGGTTCGTTTTCTTTCAAAAGGATTCGGGACTTCGTCCTAAGGACGCACCCTGGAACATGGCATTGGCCATGGTGTTGTTTGCACTTATCTGCATCGGGCTGGGTGTCTTCCCGCAACCATTCTATGCGTTATTACCCTATCCTGTCGAATACGATGCCTATGCTCTCGGCAAAGTACTTTTCTATCTACAATTGCTACTGTTTTCGGGGCTCGCTTTTTTCCTTTTATTACCCGCGATGAAACGCACTCTCACTATCACGCTGGACACGGACTGGTTGTGGCGAATCTGCTTGAGACTTCTGGCAAACACCTTGCTGGTGACCATGACGGCGGCAAACGAAGCTTTTTCTCGAAGCACCTGGCCGCGGTTTGACACCATGCGAACCTGGGCTCGTCGTCACTGGGGCGATCAGGGCGTTTTTGCACGATCCTGGACGATTGGCACCACGGCAATCTGGATATCAGTGCTTCTGAGCGGCTATGTATTGCTCTATTATATTTGAACTGGATCGATGCGAAGCGGTTTAAAGGGTACTGACAAGTTAACTCCCGATAAAGGCTAATCTCGGGATGAATACTTACAAGCGTCACCGATTCCCGTCGGATATCATCAGTTATGCCGTCTGGCTCTACTATCGATTTAATCTCAGCCACCGTGATATTGAGGATCTGCTAGCAGAGCGGGGCATTATCGTCAGCTATGAGACGATTCGCCTCTGGTGTATTAAGTTTGGAGCGATGTATGCGAGGCGATTGAAACGGAAACACCGAGGCTACGGCGATACTTTCTTCATCGACGAAGTGTTCGTAAAGGTGAATGGTAAGCAACATTACCTGTGGCGGGCAGGCGACCAGGATGGGGAAGTGGTTGATGTATTCCTTCAGGCCAGGCGCAACGTTTTTTAGCCTGTCATGCGGTGATAAATAATCACTTTCGATTACAGCGCCACCTACTCAAAGCAAGACATTATCGATTCTTTAGAGAGCGTGCATTTGATCGGTGGTCTAAGATTACGTGTGCCCAAAATTTGGTAATGGCCTAGATTTAAAATATTCAAGCTACTTTTCTTTAGCTTGAATAGTTAAGTTGACAGTGCCTGGGCAGCGTCTATTATCTCGATCCGATATTCAATACCCTGTTAATAATGCAGAATAGGGTTAATCTCATTTGCGCTGTGTTGATACGTATCAATAAAGTCGTATTCCGGTGATAAATTCGGGGCCACATACCTAAGGCTGACAAGAACATTGCATGAAAGATTTATTCAACAGGAGAACGCTGTCCTGGGCCCTCTACGACTGGGCGAATTCTGCATACGCGACCATCGTGCTGGCGGTATTTTTTCCGCTGGTTTTCAGTAACTACTGGTTTGCGGGCACCGGTTCCGAAAACAGCACCACACCGCTCGGGATTGCCAATTCCGTTGCCAGCCTGGTAATCGTTCTGCTGGCGCCGGTGCTCGGCGCAATTGCAGATAAGGGTGGAATCAAGAAAAAGTTTCTATTCACGTTTGCAGCGATTGGCGTCGTGTTCGTATCGTCGTTGTTTTTTATCGAACAGGGCGAGTGGCTGCTGGCTTTGTGTGTTTACGCATTGGCCGGGATCGGATTTGCCGGCGCCAATATTTTTTACGATGCGCTGATTATCGATGTCTCGGTGCGAGACAAATTCGATATCGTTTCGGCATTCGGCTTTGCCGCTGGATACTTGGGAGGCGGTCTCGCCCTGGTCATCGCCATCGCGTTTACCACTGTCCCCGAAACCTTCGGATTCGCCGGCAGGGAGCAGGCCATGCTGGCTTCCTTTGTCCTGGCAGGCCTGTGGTGGGCAGTATTTTCCATACCCCTGCTTCTGGGGGTCAAAGAGAGCCGAATCGATTCAGACATCAGGTTTACGCAGGCAGTCACCGGCGGCATCGAACAACTGCTTGCGACCTTCAAGGAAGTTCGCCGGTTAAGGATCGTATGGCTATTTTTGCTGGCTTACTGGTTCTATATCGACGGCGTATACACGATCATCAGAATGGCGATGGATTACGGGGTCCGTCTGGAGTTCGACCAGATAAGCCTGGTGTGGGCATTTCTGATCACCCAGTTCATCGGCTTTCCGGCCGCTATCGCCTACGGCAAACTGGGTGAAAAAATCGGCGCCAAAACCGGCATAGTGATCGCGATTGGGGTTTATATTGCCGTGACCATCTATGGTTATTTCATGGATGTCGTTGCAGAGTTTTACGCGTTGGCGATCGTAATCGGGTTGGTGCAGGGAGGCGTGCAGTCTCTGAGCCGATCGTTATATGCCCGGATTGTCCCCGGGAACAAGGCGGCAGAATTTTTCGGTTTCTACAATATTATGGGCAAGTTTGCCACTGTGCTCGGACCCTTGCTTGTGGCAATGGTGAGTGGTATTACCGGTGACCCGCGCCTGGCCATTTTGTCGATCATAGTTCTATTTGCCATCGGCGGGATTTTACTGCTGTTCGTCGATGAAACCGAAGCGCAGCGCGTTGCACGAGAGCTGGAATAAGCCATGCAAACCGGTGCAGCGAGCGCCATGAAACGTTTATCTCATAGGCAGAATAGGCAGGTTGATTGATTATCATCAACTCCGCCTGATTCAAATTCATCTAAATTAGCGGATATATTCCAATGGCCGAAGCAAGGCAGGAGAGAAACCATGCAAACCAGAGAAATCGAAAAAGACAACTGGCAAAGCTTTTTCGATCAGGTTTCCGGGACGTTACAAGGCAAACTTATCCAGATCGAAGTCAACAGCCTTGAATTGGGCGCCCAGATCGAAGCGGACAAGCTGTCACTTAACGGCTTAACCTATGACAGTAAAGACGATGCGTTTGTGATCAGTACCGATGAAATCGAGCATGTTATCCGCTCACCGCAACAGATATTTGTTGTCGATGGGAGGGAAGGGATTAACAGCCTCAAAGTTAGCTCGGCAGATGGTACCGAGCAAATAATAAATTTTGCTGAGCCATTGGCGTTACCGCCGGCAGATTAAACGGAATCTGTATGAGCTTAAGAGAAACCTATGAAAAGAAAATGCAGGCCCAGCTTAACGAGTTGAAAGCAGAGATCGCCGAACTCAAGGAAAAAGCCGATCAGGCGGAAACCAATCTACAACTTGAATACTACACGCTAATCGACGAACTACATTTAAAACTCGAAACAGCCAATCAAAAGTTCCACCTGCTTAAGCAAGCCAGTGACGAGAAATGGGATGAATTTAAATCCGAGTTCGAGCTAATCTGGGACTCTCTGCGCGAACTGATTAAATCAATCACTGCACCCTGAAACGGCCAGCCTTCCAGCTCCAGTCTTAGTGAACACTTCTATAAGCCCATCGATGAAAAAAGTATCGTAGGTAACCCGTGTAAAAAAGAGGACTCATAACTCGCAGATAAATAATATGGCGACCCGTTTCACAGCAGATGAACAGGACAAACTGGCCAATACCTTGCTGATGCTGATCGAGGACCTGGTTGCCGAGTTGCATGCCAATAAAACTCTTAGTTTTGTGCTCAACCTCGATAGCTCACTCGATGATGATATCGGCCTGGATAGCCTGGCGCGTGTCGAGCTTATCTCCCGCATTGAAAAACATTTTAATGTCACGCTGCCAGAGCGAGACTTTGCCGAAGCGGAATCACCACGCGATTTGTTATGCTCTGTAATCAATGCACAAGGGCAAGCTCAGGTCTACTCTGTCAAACACGTAATCGAACGGGCGGTGGGCAAGATTGAGGCATTACCCCACCACTCAACAACCCTGATCGATGTCCTGGAATGGCACGTGCAGCGTAATCCAGCCCGGCTGCATATCAATATTCTGGGTGACGAAAATAATCTGCAAGGCCTGACCTACCAGCAGCTTTGGCAGGGTGCACAACAGGTTGCTGCTGGATTGCAGCAACACGGGGTGCAATCAGGCGAAACCGTGGCCATCATGCTGCCAACCGGGCGTGACTACTTTTTCAGTTTCTTTGGCATATTGTTATGCGGAGCCATTCCGGTTCCCATCTATCCGCCAGTAAGACGCAATCAGCTTGAAGATCATTTGCATCGACATAGCGGCATTTTGAATAATTGTCTCGCAACTATGTTAATTACCATGCCCGAGGCAAAGGTGGTTGCCAGGTTACTGAAATCCCAGGTGCTGAGCTTGCGTGAAGTGGTCACGGCGGATGATCTTGCTTCGGTTTCAGCATCATATCTGCGCCCTTCGATAAGCCCCGACGATATCGCTTTTCTGCAATATACTTCCGGCAGTACCGGTAATCCCAAGGGCGTTGTCCTAACGCATCGCAATTTACTCGCGAATATTCGTGCCATGGGCAAGGCGGTGGCAGCGACCCCTGACGATGTTTTTGTCAGCTGGTTGCCCCTATATCACGATATGGGACTGATCGGAGCCTGGCTAGGAAGCATGTATTTTGCAATGTTACTGGTGGTGATGTCTCCGCTGAGTTTTTTATCACGGCCAGAACGCTGGTTGTGGGCGATACATCAATATCGGGGCACCTTATCTGCATCACCTAATTTTGGATTTGAGTTTTGCTTGTTACGACTCGAGGATGAGGCGATAGCAGGCCTCGATTTAAGTTCCTGGCGCCTGGCATTTAATGGTGCGGAACCGGTGAGCGCTGACTCGATTGACGGTTTTATCCGCCGTTTTCAGGCATTCGGATTTAAAGCGGAAGCAATGATGCCGGTGTATGGATTGGCCGAATCCTCGGTGGGACTGGCATTCCCGCCATTGCACCGAAAACCGGTCATCGACCGGATCAAACGCGGTGAATTCAGCCAGAGTGGGCAGGCAATAGCAGCCGAGCCAGCAGATAAAAATGCGCTGCATTTTGTGGCCTGCGGTCACGCGTTGTCTGGGCACCAGATTCGTATCGTCGATAGCAACGGTAAGGAATTACCCGAACGGCAACAAGGTGACCTGCTGTTTCGCGGCCCCTCGGTGACATCGGGTTATTACCGCAATCCCGAGGCGACGAAGACACTGTTTATCGGAGACTGGTTGGATTCGGGTGATCTCGGATATATAGCGGGGGGTGATGTCTTTATTACCGGAAGAAACAAGGATGTAATCATTCGCGCGGGCCGCAATGTATACCCGCCTGAAGTCGAGGAAGCCGTTGGCAATATAGAACGCATCCGCAAAGGCTGTGTGGCGGCATTTGCCGCCAGGGATCGACATTATTCCACCGAGCGTCTAGTGATATTGGCAGAAACCAGAATAACTGACCAAGCAACCAGACAGACGTTGAAAAACCAAATCAGCGAAATATCAAGCGACTTGATTGGGTTGCCACCGGATGAAGTTATCCTGGCGCCGCCGCATACAGTCCTGAAGACATCCAGCGGTAAAGTCAGACGTTCGGCTTGCCGTGAACTCTATGAACAAAACCAACTTGGCCAGACGACCAGATCGTTTTGGTTACAGGTTACGCGAACCGTGCTGCAATCCGCGTTGCCTCTGGCGCGTCGGCTGCTGCATGATTTCGTTAATGGCATCTACGCAGTTTATGTCTGGACACTGTTTCTCATCTTAACCGGTTTTACCTGGTTAACCGTGATGTTGTCGCCCGTTCTAAAATGGCGTTGGCGAGCGGTGCATTGCCTGGCAGATTTTTTGTTTTTTGCATCGGGAATAAAAATTGTTGTGAAAGGCCTCGAAAACTTACCGCCTGAATCGCAAATTTCGGTCTATGTTGCGAATCACAGCAGCTACCTGGACAGCTTTGCGGTAGTCGCCTCGATTCCGCGAAATTTCAGTTTCATCGCCAAGCATGAACTCAGTCAGAAATTCTTTACGGGTGCTGCACTAAAAAGAGTAGGCACAAAGTTCGTGGAACGTTTTGACAAGCTTCGAGGCGTCCATGATGCCCAGGATATCGCCAGCACCAAACATCTGACGCAGTCACTTTTTTTCTATCCCGAAGGCACTTTCACGCGAGTGTCGGGATTGCAAAATTTTCATATGGGCGCGTTTATCACGGCAGCAACAACCGGTATGCAGGTCGTGCCGATTGCCATTCGTGGCACGCGTTCAATGCTGCGACCCGGTACATGGATGCCGCGCCGTGGCCGGATTACCTTTACCATCGGCAAGGTAATAACACCGGATGTTGAAATTGAAGGGGGAACCGGTGATATGTGGGCGATCGCGGTTAAGCTCAAACAAGCCACGCATCAACATATTCTGGCACATTGTGGCGAAGTGGATCTTTCGTATAGATCTTCGAATGCATAAAACAGCTGGCCTCCAATACTCGCTGATACGAATGCCTCGTTAGACATGATGGGTCTGCGCCTAATGCCTGTCACAGCGACAGGCGTAATTTAAGGAACGACGGGCAAAGTCCTGATCCAAAACAATAAGTTTTCGGGTAATTGGAGATATGCTTCAGCCAAGGAGGCTAAAGCATGAAACATGATGATCCCGAGTTAATTATCGATCGAATTATCGACAAAGTCGGTAAAGACCTGATAGTCGGTACTCCGCTGGCGGCGGGTAAACCCAATCTGGTCTTGTATGGATTCAGTGGACTGTTTCATAAAGACCGGTTGTCTTGTGTTCGAACGTCCGTTTTCTCCAAAGGAGACGCCCGTAAGCATTACCTGGGCTTCTCGAAACGGCCTATTCCGGAATAGGCCAGTTTCTTCGGCCCCAGTATTTCGGACCAGTTGATTAAGTCTTCATTACCTGTTTCTCAAACTCCACCGGACTGATATATCCAAGATAAGCATGACGGCGCCATCGATTGTAAAACCT
>Ga0255049_10000172_pt1 | contig 39017 bp, 32 predicted proteins | sample JV7_2_3_MG_FD_183615 | JGI IMG/M metagenome (GOLD analysis project Ga0255049, IMG submission 183615) | Seawater microbial communities from Jervis Inlet, British Columbia, Canada - JV7_2_3 | ecosystem: Environmental > Aquatic > Marine > Inlet | place: Canada: British Columbia | collected 2016-10-06 | reverse complement strand
CGTTTGCCCGAAACCGGGCACCAGCTCGTCGACGCGAGGCGTCTCGGGCTGTTCAAGATAATGCGCATCGAAAAGCCACGACCGATACTCGTCAGGTGTGGCTACCAGCAGCAATCGCGCGGCCTTCGAATCGTAACCACTGGGTCCGATGCGCTCGCCACTGCCGGTGCGACGGTTGCCGGTCTTCAGATACTCTACGCTAAACGACGACGCCAGCGTGTTGTTACCGATATCCACCGTCGCGCGAGTCGACTTACCCAACTCCGCCGTATCGAATGACGCGAATACTTCCCCACGCACCTCTGTCTCTGCAGACTCAAAACCCGGAGTACGCGTCACCAGTTGCACAACACCGCCGACTGCGTCGTTGCCATACAAAGACGTCGGCGTACCGCGTAGCACCTCGATACGCTCGACCGCCGTCATCGGAACCAGCGAAAAGTACTGCGTTGGCGCACTTCGGAATATCGCGTTATTCAGGCGCATGCCGTCGACAAGGTGCAGTATCGAAGATCCTTTGAGACCGCGAATAATGGCCGCACCCTGGCCGGGTGTTGTCTGTTGAAGAAAGACTCCGACGTTCGAAGCCAACGCATCCGTTATCAGCTTTTTTCCTGCTAGTTGTTCGTTGAGTACAAGCGTCAGACCAGACGAAACTTCCGTACTACTGATTGCCCGTCGCGTTGCCGTGACAAGGACCTCATCGATTTCGGTATCTGCGGGGACTGGTTGATCGGCGAGAGCGAATTGCGGCGCTGCAAGCGCTGCCAACAGGACGGCGGATTTGAACATCCGCGAGAGGTTACCGTATATGGCGGCATAACATAAACGTGAAAAATGCGAATCGTCGATGTGAGACCTTGGTCACGGCTCGACCTGCCAGCTTATTGCTAATCTGGCTGTAAGCCGGTGAACATCGGAAAAAGACCAGCGCAAAAACAGGGGCAGGCCCTCAGGCGTTTTAGGGTCGATCTTGATCATGGAGCGCGTTATGAAGTCCCTGTCTTTGGCACTACTAATACCCCTGGCTGCCGTACTCGGCGCCTGCAGCACCGCGGGTACGCCGATGTCTGCGACGGAAATCGCCCAGGATACGACGATATCACTATTGCCCGAATCGCCGCGCGAGACAGTCCTTCTGGTCAGTCGCAACGACGGCTCAGTCGTCATGCAGACGATCTACTCCAGCGCTGATTTTTGTTTCAAGAAAACCTCGGACAGCTCTACCACTTGTCTAAGGCAAGGCGAGCCCGTTGTTGATCCCGCCACGAATACGGTTATCGGCTTCGAGATGATCGAGGAACACATCGACCTGGTCGCCAAGACCGACTAGCCGATTTCTGACATTCGGCTCGTAACGATGTTGATGCGCAGGCGACTCGCTAGAATCGCCAGACAACCCCAAGTGACGGCACAATAGGCAACCAGTGTGCCTCGCGTGCAACCAGCGTACTCGCACCGGCGGGCCCTGTTTGCAGAGAGTACTCCGTACAACAGGGATTCACCCTGTCATAAAGGTTGGTCACTTCTAGGAATGCGGTCAAATCGCCGCGACGCAGTGCAAAGTCGCGACTCACGCGTACATCAACCGTATGAAACACCGAATACCGCGAACTGTACAGTTCGCTTGCCAACGTCGATCTCGGCCAGCCCGTATGCACCTCGCCTGCCGCACTGTAGTTCCACGGCCCCCAGCGCCAGCTTACGCCCAGCTTGCCGGTGTGCGTCTGGTCCCAGCTGCGTTTGAATTTCCCGTCTGCCGTCGAGTCTTCAACTTCGGCCCACGCGTAACCAATCCACCAGAACAAAGCGTCACTATCCACCCCGTGCGAGGCCATTAGCTCTGCACCTCTGGACTCGGCCTCGGACGCGTCGATCCTTACGCGGTCAAACTGCAGTTCCGGAACCAGTGTTAATACATTGAATACGTTCTCGAAACGCGGCCGCAGGGAGCGAAATGCCTTTCGATACAGCGAAATGTCGAGGTCAACACCGAAGTCGAAACTGTGTTTTAGGTTTGCCACAACGTGCCTGGCGCGCTGTGCGGGAAAGAAAGTGTTCAGACCGTCGCTGACTTGGAGTTCGTTAATCTCCTGCGCCTGGTAAAACTGGCCGAACCCAAGGCGAAACTCTGTTTTCTCGCTGCTGCGGAACAGTATGCTTGCTCTCGGACTGTACTGTTTGTCGTCGCTTGCTGTCGTGTAAGTTTGTTGGTCCCATCGCAGACCGAAATCGATAATGAGTTTTTCCAACGGCTGCCAGCGTAATTCCGAGTAGGCGGCGTACTGTGCACCCTCCGGTGACAGGTCGAAGTTTCTTACAACGAGCGGCTCATTATCGAGAACCTGGTCGAAAGGCGGCACCACGTTTTTTACCAAATCGTGTCGATACTTCGCATCCTGATGTCTTGCACGAAATCCGAAATTCATTAGCCAATTCGCCGACACTGTCCATATCCAGTCTTGTTGAATCTCATACGCCTTGAAGTCACGCGTTTCATCGAGTGCCCCGGTTACGATTCCAGGCAAGTCCAACACTCCATTTCGCTTGTTATCGATATCGTTGAACGACACGATGGTCTCGCTTTGCAGCGCATCGCTCCAATCCGCGTTCCATTTGAGCCAGAAAACCACATTGTCGTACCGGGCGTTGGCAGATTCGCCGACATCGGAGTCTGTCAGGCTGATCTTGTCGTGTGACGCGAGCAGATTCACGGCAAGTCGTGACCGAGGACCAGAATCCCAGCCGACGTGAAGTAACAGGTCGTGATAATCCGGACTACCGTAGTCCGGATCGACGACGTCTACGATCAGATCCAGGTTGCCGCGGCGAGCGGCGACGAGCCAATCACCCTGGTCTCGCGAGCCAAACCTGCCCAGCGACACTGCGGACGCATTATAGAAACTCAATGCAATCTCGGTTTCGACACGATTTACAGGCTCGCGCATGTCCATGCTCATGACGCCACTCATGCGATCGCCGTAGCGAACCGGGTAGCCGCCCGAATAAAGACCGATGCCCGATATGGCATTGGAATTTACGATCGTTGCGACCGACTGAAAGTCCTTAAGATGATAAGGCTCATACAAGCGCAGACCATCGAACAGGAACAACACCTCATCGACCTCGCCTCCTCGAATGTGATTGCGACTCGAGATACCGCCGCTGGCCGTGCCCGGTAACCTGTTGGTGAGGCGCGCCGCTTCTTCCGCCGCAGCCGGAATACGCGTTGTCAATTCGCGGTTGAGATAAGTGTGGCTGCCCGAGTCAATATACTGGAGCCGGTGCAGACTGGATGTAACCATTATTTCGGGAAGCGGCGTCGCTTCGGGAGCCTGCGGCGGCGTGTCCGGTTTTGACGAGTCGTCACGAACGATCAGTAAGCTATCGGACGGGCCATCGACCACTTTGAGACCATGGGGTCGAAGTACGCTGGCCAGGGTTGATAGTGGCGCGGCGGTATCCGGCTCTTCCAGCAGGAGCTGATCGGGGTTGACCAGGTCGCTGCTGAAAATGACTCGCAGCCCGTACGTGCTCAACGACTCGAGGTAGTCCGCGAGCGAAGTTCCTTTTAAAAGCAACGTTTCGGCAAATGCGGTCTGAATACTGCAACACGCCAACAGCGCGACTAGCGCGACACGGCATGTCAGTGATGATCGCATGGGGCGATCTTAGATCAATCGGAGATTCGCGTCCTGCTGGATCGTATGAAATCATGCGGCAATGGAGGCGCGCTGGTCGAACGGTGAGCCAGTACCTCTTCCGATTTTGTTGTCGCTTTTCGTCGCGTCGCTGATCCTGCGACCGAACTCAATATGTACCGCGCTGGCGAAATAGACATTACCAATACGATTCCACCAACAAGCGTACAAGCTCTTAATGCGGACATGCCCGCTAACGTACGGATATCGCCGTCGCTGGCTCTTCACTACCTGGCATTCGATCTGATCGAACCACCATTCGACAACGTCCTTTTAAGACAGGCGTTCAATATGGCGATCGATCCGGAACAACTGGTTGCACTCATCGGCCTAGGTGAGCAGCCGGCGTACGGTATCGTTCCGAACGGCGTTGCCGCGCACAGCGGCACCCATTTCGCCTGGCGTGATCTGTCCGACGTCGAGCGCATCCGGAGAGCACGGTCGATTTTTCGCGACGCAGGTTACAGCGCGGAGACGCCACTCGAAATCAAGTATACGTACGACTCCGGTGATATCCACGAGAAGATCGCGTTGGCCGTCAGCAGTATGTGGCGTGATGTTCTTGGTGTCGAGATAACGCTTGAAAAGATGGAATGGCAGTATTTTCTGGAGACCCCGGACAAAAGAGCCGAATGGCAAATTATGCGTTTTGCCTGGTTCGGGGACTACAACGATGCGTCGACCTTTACGAATATATTTCGCAGCGGCGACCCTCAGAATCTGTCGCATTACAGTAATGACGAATACGATCAACGGCTGGCCGATGCCACAAAGGAGCCGCGTACAGATCGACGAGCCGACTTGATCGCGAACGCGGAGTCCCTATTGCTCGAGGACCATCCCATTGCGCCGCTGTACTTCTTCGTCAGCAAACACCTGGTCAACCCACGAATTGGCGGATTTGAGAACAATGTGCTCGATCGGCATCCCAGTAAGTACTTGAATCTAGAGGGCACCCGACAAAAATAGCCCGAATCCGTTGACAAAATCTATAATTGGGGTAACTTACCCCAATAATGGCAACTGATATCAAAAGCACCCTGCGTTCCTCATGCCGCGCCCTGCTGCGGCCGATCGCCTCTGTCGTCCTTAAATGCGGTATGACCTGGCGCGAATTTTCCGAGCTCTCAAAAGCGGTTTTCGTGTCAGTGGCGAGCGATGAGTTTGGTGTTCGAGGGCGCCCAACAAACGTTTCCCGGGTTTCAATATTGACCGGAATATCCCGCAAGGAAGTAAAGCGACAGCGGGAACTCCTGCTTGAGCCTGCCGCTTCGGCTTCGCCAAAGACCACCGACGCGACTCGACTGCTGTCAGGCTGGCATCAGGATCCAGACTACGTCGACGCCGGCGGCGCTCCGATCGCGCTCGATTTGCGGGGCATGAAACCGAGCTTCGCGTCACTTTTCGAAAGCTACGGCGGGGACACGCCGGAACAAACCCTGTCTCGCGAGTTGCTGGCGGCTGGGTCCATCGAGAAAGATTCGCGGGATCGGTACGTTGCGAAACGGCGTTATCACATGCCGGTCGACATGGACCCTGGCAGCATTCGTTTTTTTGGTACTAACCTGTTCGACCATGCCAACACTCTGTCCAACAACGTCAACGGCGAATCCAATGAACGGCGACTTGAAGGTTTTGCGGTCGACGATCAGATCCACCCCGACGCGGTCGATGAATTCCGGACCTATCTCGATGAGTGGGGACAACAATTTCTTGAAGAGGTCGATGACTGGCTTAACGAACATCGACTCGAGCCCAACGAATCAAAAGTCATTCCTGTCCGACTAGGCCTGGGCGTCTATGCGATTGAAGGACAGTTACCCAAAGGTACGTAATCATGAAAAACATCAAACTAGTAATTCTCAGCATTTTTGTCACGCTCGCGGCAGGCTGTGGCGGCAGCAGCAACGACGGCGCCGCTCCTGACAACACCACGCCTCCCCCTGTTGGTGGTATCGGCAGAACCGGTGTCGCACTCGGCCCTATTTCGACGTTCGGCAGCGTCGTCGTCAATGGTGTGCGCTATGACACGAGCTCGGCTGCTTTCACGATTAACGGCCTTGCGGGCTCGCAAGATGATCTGCGTGTCGGTCAAATCATTACGGTCAGTGGCACGATAGACGACAACGGCGTTGACGGCGATGCCGACGATGTGAACTTTGATGACAACGTCAAAGGTCCGATCCAAAGCATTGACCTCGTGACCAGCCAGATAGTCGTACTCGGTCAGACCGTCCTGATCAATCCGGAAACGTCGTTCGACGATAACATCAATCCGGCTTCGATTGATGGACTTAGCGTTGACGACATAGTTGAAGTCAGCGGCCTGGTTGACGCCGACGGACGGATCACGGCAACGCGCATTGAGTCGAAACCCGTTGACACCGATTTTGAAGTGTTGGGTATTGTCAGTAATCTTAGTACGGCCAATTTCCTCTTCAGCATTAACGACCTGGTTGTCGACTACAGCAATGCGACGTTGGACAATTTCCCCGCAGGTCAGATTAGTGACGGCGACTTCGTTGAAGCAAAAGGCATGTCCTTGAACGGCAACGGGCAGCTAGTCGCTACCCGGGTTGAATTGAAAAACGCATTACCGGACGTTGCGGACGGCGTTCACGTTGAAATCCAGGGATTCATCACACGATTCGCGTCGGCACAGGATTTCGATGTCACAGGCCTGCCAGTGACGACCAACGGTAGCACATTGTTCGAAGGCGGCGATGAGACGGATCTCGGACTCAACATCAAGGTTGAGGTGGAGGGCGATGTCGATGGCAACGGTGTGCTAGTTGCTACCAAAGTGGACATCCGCAGGGCGAAGGCCGTGAGAGCAACGGCGAACGTAGACTCGGTAAACGCCGGGTCCGATTCACTCGTGATGCTCGGCATTACGATCAGTGTCGATGCACTCACGCGACTCGAAGACAAGAGCAGCGCAGATGTGCGCCCGCTGACGTTGGCAGACCTCAACGCCGGCGAATATGTTGAAGTGCGTGGCGGAGAGTTCCCTGCCGGTAGCGGCGAAATTCTTGCAACAATTCTGGAGCGTGAGGACGCCGACACTGAGGCAATTCTGCAGGGTTTCGTTGAAACGATGAGCGATCCTGCCTTTACGATTCTTGGTGTCACGATTGAGACCGGCGGGGGAACGATCTTCCGCGACGACAACGACAGTGTTATTTCGTCGACTGAATTTTTCGACCAGTTGGCACCTAATTCGCTGGTGAAAGCCAAGGGCAGCGAAGTATCAGATACTGTGATTTCCGCAGAGGAAGTGGAGTTCGAGCGGGAGTTTTGACGCTAACAACAGGACGTGTGATCTTTATTGGTCGCACGTCCTACCGTCCGATGACAATCCTGTCGGACTCGACCCGATAGCGGAACGCGGTAGTGGCGAGCACGGACTCAACAGCTTCCAGCGGCGTAAAGTCGACAATAGATCCATGAAGGTCCGTGCGCATCGCCGTCATTCGCAACTCGCTGTCCTCAAAAAACAGGATTCTGCCGGATTCGCGTGCGGCCCATTTCAGAAATTCCAACACCGACTTGCCTTCGATATCGAACGTCGGCGCCAGCTCGGTCGTCCAGCTCCAGTAGTCGTCGATGAGAGCAAGGGGGTCAATTACCGCATCGCCCTCTTGCGCCAGCGTAAGTCGTTCGCCAGACATCGCAATGTACTTGTCCGAATCCCGTCGCACGTCGACACGGCCCTCTCTGACCGCAACGTCGAGTACGTCGTCCTGAAGCGCAACAGCGAACTGCGTGCCGATATCGGTAACCGCACCGAACACCGTGTCGATCCTCAGGCCACCATCCCTATAGACAAACTCACCGGTATCCGCATAGACGCGACCACGCAGCAACGTGAATCGGTCGCCATCGTCCACGCGCAACTGCGAATTCTCGTCCAGCCGCAAAGACTCGTTACGCGCCAGCAAGAAACTCAAACCCTGGTCCTCTGATGTTTCGATGGTCATGCCCACATGGATTTTGTCACCGAGAGCGAAGGCACTGCCGCCGGTCGCTGGGGAGACGACCTTGGCGACAGTGCCGACCTCTACACGAGGCACCTCAACAGGCTGCGTCATCAAGACGGCAACAAACACTGCGGATGCAGCAACGGCTATCGGCAGCATCCAGCGTGCGGCACGCGAGCGTGCAGCTTGTTTTTTCCAGGACCGCTGCACCAGATCGTAGACGCGTGCGCCATCGGGCGTCTCAGTGCCGCTCTTCCAGTCTTTTAGAACGCGCTCGTAAACACGCAACTCGATATCCACAGGGATTTCGTCGCGCGAACCAGCAATACGAAATAGCCGCGCCAACGTCTCCTCGTTGCGCGCCAACTCTTCGTCGTTTTTTGATTTTTCGTTCATTGTGCTCGCCTGATGCTCAGTCGACTATAAAGCCGGGTTCGAAGTCCCAGAGAGAATGAAACCCCTCTTTGAATGCGGCCCGCGCGCGGCTCAATATCGACTCTGCCGCCTTGCTGCCCACACCCAGTTTTTCGCCAATCTCCGCAACACTGCAGCCTTGCACGTACTTCATTTCAAGCGCGGTCGCGTACTTCGCCGGCAGATGCTCCAACGTGGTTTTCACGAAATGTGCGATCTCGTCGCGACGCTGCGCGGACTCGGGCCGATAGTCGGTCGCAGATACGGACTCCAACGCCGCCTGCACCGCCGGGTGGTCCTCAATCGGCAGGTCATTGGTCATTTCAATGCGACGTTGTCGAAAAACAGCAACTTTCTCGTTGCGACAGATTTGACAAAGCCAGGTAAACAACAATGCCTCGCCACGATAAGTGCCCATCTTGCGAACCACGATGCACATGGTTCTCTGCACTATTTCTTCGGCAAGGTGCGGGTCGTTATTGACGCGCGATAGCGTGAAGCGAAACAAACGGGGGAAATATTCTCTGAAAAAGAGGTCGAACGCCTGTTGATCGCCGCCAGCCACGCGGGCAGCGAGTTCCCTGTCTTGCACGATTTGCGGCGTATTGTCGTCCACGGTACCCGTTAGATGGTGTAATCGGAAAAATCCTTCGACAAAATGAAGGGTATTTCCGCCCCGTCTACGCGCCAAATACCTTGCGGAATAGAGCGCGTCCGACCATACGCACCTTGGTTCGCGTATCGAAACGGCCCAGGTTCGTTTTCACGACACCTGTCGTGAATCGCGTCTTTTTCGAGTAATCGATGCGTACGTCGACGATGACGGGTTGCTTGTTTGCGGCGCTCTCGAGCGCCGAGGCGACGCCTTCCGCGATGTCGTCGTTCGATCGAATTCCCACATACGCACAGCCCGTCGCTTTCGAAAACGCCTCGTAGTCCAGGCTGCCGATCGTCGTACAGGTCGTGCGCTGGTAGGGAATTTCCTGCGCCTGCGCAATCTGTGCGAGCTCGCCATCGTTGAACACAAACCAGATAACGCCGAGATCATTGGCTGCAGCAGTTACTGATTCCAGCCCGGTCATCAGGAATGCGCCATCGCCGACGATACCAACAACCTGGCGTTCGGCTTTCGCCAGCTTTGTGCCGATAGTTGCCGGTACGCAATAGCCCATGCAATTGAAGTCCGTCGGCGAAAAGAACGAGCCACCAGCGTGAATCGGCATCAGCTCCGCGGTCAGGAACGTGTGATTACCGTCATCCGAAACAATGATCGCATTGTCGTCCAGCTGATCGCGTAGCGCGTCGAAGAACCTGCACGGACTCACCCGATCACCGTTGTCATGGTCATGCCATTCTTTTCGATACGCCGCCTTGTCATTCGCGATCTGTAACGCCGTCGCCGTATTGTCCCTGGCGCTGCCGAGCCTGCCAATCGCGTTCGCCAGCGCCGGCACCGCGTCGCGGGCGTCGCCAACTATGGCCACCTTCGCCGGGTAATTGGCATTCAAGGTGCCCGGATTAATGTCAATGTGCACCAGGTTCTCAGGTGGCGCGGCACCGTAGCTACCTGTAGAGATCTCGGCAAAGCGTGTGCCGACGGCAAGCATGGCGTCGCAGTCCTTGAACGCGTTTTCGGCGGCCGGCACGGACGCGGGTCCGAAGCCCATCCCGGTATGTAGCGGATGGCTTGCCGGAAATGCGGCCAGCCCTTGCAGCGTGGTCGCAACCGGGGCGCCCAGCCGTTCGGCGATGCGGGCAATATCGTCGCCGACATGACGAGCGCCCCAGCCAACGAAAATGCCAGGCCGCTCGGCATTTATCAGCAATTCCGCGGCCTTGCTGATGTCGGTGGAGTCGACCGATGGGCGTTCTGCCACCGGCGCATACGCCGGCATGTCATCGACCTCGCCGGTAAGTAATTGCAGGTTGGCCGGCAACTCGACGAATACCGGGCCCGGCTCGCCGCTAACCGCAGTCTCATACGCCTTATATATTGTCGGGATCGCGTCTTCGTAACGATCAATGCGATAAGTTGCCTTGGTAAGGGGCTTCATTAGCGCCTGCTGATCCACATCGTGGAGCTGGAAGACCTGTTCCATGTCCGTACGGATGCCACCCGAAATGACGAGCATCGGCACGCCGTCGAGATAGGCCTCGCCCACTCCACTCATGGCGTGTGTAATACCGGCCGCCGGCACGATGGCCAGGACGCCGATCGAGTCGCCGACCCGGCTGACCGCATCGGCCATGAAAGCGGCGCCCGCCTCATGGGTGACAAGCACAGGCAGTATTTTTTCGGACGTCTTGAGCTCGTCGTACAGCTCGATGTTATGAACGCCCGGAATACCGAAGGTGAACTCGGTTCCGATGCTTTCCAGCGCGTGGCGCACGAGTCTTGCGGCGGTGTGTTTCATTGGACTATTGTGCACGAGTGCGAAAAAAAATGGCTAGGTCATATAAGACATGAATCGGCGTAGAGCTGGTCGAAGGCAGATTGATGAACTTGCCAAAATCAGGCGAAACTTCGATCCGGCTTCTGCCCAGCGGAAGCTCGAACTGGTCCGGCAGCTACAGAATACCCGTATTGCTTCAGTCACCGATCTTCTGAAGTACCACGACGCCTTGTGCTACCTCCGCGCATTTCCCGACTCGGAAGAGCTATTTCGTGAGGCTCACAGCTCATTGTTGGCGTTTGAAAACCGCGTAAAACAACTCACCCAGTCGTCTCGCGAGACCTTATGGGATATCGGCATTGGCGGCACGCCAGTGCACTATGCGTTCTCTTATGAGGTGGCGTGCTGGCTTGCCCAAAATGCTCCGGGCGAAACGTCAATTGACTGGGATGATGTCGATGATGACACATCGGGACTTGACGACCTGTTGACGCAGATTCTACTTCCTGTTGAGGAAGACTATTTCGATAGCGGCTATGTAACGAGCTAGGAATGGATTGACATCGCTTCGGCGAAAAAGCAGGGCACTGACTTTGATTGGCTTTTCGCACAGCTACACGCGCTGCGCTCGTTGCCCGTCCTACCCCACCTTTACGAGTCCGCCGATTTACCGCTTGCATGGGACTTGAATCGATCAAAGTTCTCGAAGTCACGAAATATTGTGGCTACACCGGGCCTGACGACTCGCAACCAAGGCATGCGCAGAGTCGGACGAAACACGAAGGCAGAGATACAGCGTCCGATCTCCCTCATCAAAAAAATACCGACAGCTGAGGGCCTGCGACTCATCAACCTCGGGGTTGCGGCGCTCGCCGTACGACATCGAGAGACATTGCATTTCAACTTCGCCAGCCCCGACGAGGTATTCCTTGCGGACGTCGGCAGAGGCGTGTCGATTGCCGTATTCGGTTTGCGTGAAGAATTCCGATATCCGCTGGAATGCACGATGGGATTCCTGATTTTGTCCAATGGCGTGCCAATCGGCTACGGCGGATCGAGCATTTTTTATCGACAGGCAAATACTGGCGTCAATATATTCGATGAGTATAGGGGCAGCGAAGCCGCCTAGCTCTGGTTGCAGGTCATGCGCGTCTATCATCATCTTGTCGGTTGCACGCGTTTCATCGCGAATCCGTTTCAGTTTGGCGCTGGCAATAGTGAAGCGCTCAGAACTGGCGCCTACTGGTTCTACTATCGACTTGGGTTTCGATCTGTTTCTTCGGCGATTCGCAACTTGGCGGTACGCGAGCACGGCAGGATGCGTAGAAATAGAGGTTATCGCAGTAGCATTAGCACCCTTCAGCGCCTTGCAAGCTGCGACATGCATTTGACGCTTCCAGCCGCGCGAGCGCGCGAGTACTTCGATGAAGATTGGTTCGAAACTACGTCCATGTTGGCGACTCAGGTACTGGGGGCTGTAGAGGGCGACACTCGCGCCGAATCGGAATCCAAGGTCGTAAAACGCGCATCGAAGGAGCTCGGCATTCGAAACCTCGACAAATGGTCGAAGCCGGAACAAGACGCATTCCGAAAGCTGGCCCCTGTTCTGGTGGCGACAGAGCCTTCTTCATGGCCCGCCAGCGAGAAACCTTTGATTAGAAAGACGCTCAGGGCGAAAGGAGGCATCCTGGAATCAAGGTATGCCCGGTTGCTGAGCCGGAACGAGTTCTTGTTTTCGAAACTGCGGGCGGCCTGTCGATGAGTACAGACGCGCCGCTTGCTGTACAATCCGTTCCTCAATTTCCTAGTCAATCACCATCTATCGAGAGCCACTGTGAGCAATTTTGAGAAACAACTGGAAAAAGTAAAAACAGCTACCGGATTTATCGCAGCACTGGATCAGAGCGGCGGCAGCACGCCCAAAGCCCTGGGACTTTACGGCGTCACCGAAGACGCCTGGTCCAATGACGACGGAATGTTCGACGTCGTTCACCAGATGCGTACCCGCATTATTACGAGCCCATCCTTTGGTGGTAATCGAATTCTCGGCGCTATCCTGTTCGAGAATACGATGGACCGCGAGATCGAAGGGCAGTCGACGGCATCCTATCTATGGAACGTCAAGAACGTTGCGCCGTTCCTGAAGGTCGATAAGGGACTCGCTGACGAGGAAAACGGTGCCCAGGTCATGAACCCCATGCCGGGACTTCCCGCATTGTTGGACAAAGCCAAGGCCAACGGCATCTTCGGCACCAAGATGCGCTCGGTCATCAAGCAGGCCAACGCGGCCGGCGTCAAAGCGATCGCCGATCAGCAATTCGAGGTTGGTAAGCAAATCATTGCCGTCGGCCTCATACCGATTATCGAACCGGAAGTCGATATTCACTGCCCCGACAAGGCGGAAGCAGAAAACCTCCTGCACGTAGCAATCATGGAACATCTGAACAGTCTGGGGTCCGACGATCTGGTTATGCTAAAACTGACCCTGCCCGAGCAAGACAACCTCTATGCAGATTGCATTGCGCACCCGAACGTCGTTCGCGTCGTCGCGCTGTCGGGCGGTTATTCTCGGGAAGAGGCCAACGATCGGTTGTCTCGCAATAACGGCATGGTCGCGAGTTTCTCGCGCGCGCTGTCTGAGGGTCTAAGCGCGCAACAGACCGAAGAAGAGTTTGACGCGATGCTCGATGCGTCGATCGGCGCTATTACAGCCGCATCGTCTACCTAGTAGAGCGCTTCGTACGGAATTGTATTGGTAAGCGCTCGAGCGCGGTTTCGAGCTCGAGTGCTTACAGTCCAGTCAACAGCTTCAGCGCTGCGAGATTGCCGTCGAAAGGTATCAGGGCAACGATAACTATATGTTTTTCAAAGGGTTTCCAAAGGTGGCGTGAGCCACATTATGGTAACTGCGAGTCTGGCCTGATTATAGTTGTCCTGTGAATAACTGTCACATTGGCGAGGGGAGTGTTCGATGAAGAGATTTCATATCAGCATTACCTTCCTGATGGTCGGCCTGACTTCCCTCGCATGGTCCGCCGAGCCCCGAACCGAGCACACCTACCAGCTGGAAGACGGCGAAACGCGACCCGCGGCGACGCTCGACGACGCCCGCTGGCTGGCCGGTTCCTGGACGGGTACGGCATTCGGTCAGAATTTCGAAGAAGTCTGGAACCCACCATCCGCGGGTTCAATGATCGGCCTGTTCAAACTCTTTGGCGATGATGGCGTCGCGTTCTACGAGATCCTGTTGTTGAGTGTCGAAAACGGCACGCTGAGCCTCAAAGTGAAACATTTCAATGCCGATTTCACGGCGTGGGAAGACAAAGAGGACTTCGTAAATTTTCAGCTCGTAAAGAAAGAAGAAGGCGAGCTGCACTTTGGCGGAATCAGTTTCTACAAACGCGACGACGACTCAATCGACGGCTACATCGTCATGCGCAGCGGCGAAGACACGCGTGAGCATCATTTGCAGTACCAGCGTCGTAAAGACAAGCCGTGAGTCCTTTTATCGCCGTAATCGCATTGATCACTTCTTTTCGTAAGGATTAGTGGCTCTAGCGTCGCACCCGCTATCCAGCTCCGGCATTCTCCAATGCGTCTAACTCGCCAAGCGCTGCTATTACCTGCACTGTTACTTGCAACACCCGGCTGGGGCGACATTGTGGTCAATGGCGTCAGCGATGAACTTCTTAAGAATGTCGCCGGTTACGTTTCACTGGCAAACGAGCCGTGCGACGCAGAACCCTGGCTCGTACGACGACGATTTCGTGACGTTGAGACAGAGGTTAAATCCGCACTGGAGCCATTTGGTTACTACTACCCACTGATCGAGAAGACTCTGGTATTCGACGACAAGTGTTGGCAGGCAACCGTTACGATTAATGCCGGAAATCCGGTCATGTTGCGTGATGTCGATATCGCGGTTACGACCCCGCCGGAAGGAACGGCGGACTTCTCCGATATAGAGTCTTCGACCGCGCTTGTATCCGGTGCTCAGTTACGGCACGCCGACTACGAAACACTAAAGGAGTCTCTGCAGATTCGTGCGGCGGAGCGCGGCTATGTCGAAGCGAAGTTCACCAAGAGCACCATTGACGTGTGGCCCGATGATCAGAGCGCCGATATTTCGCTCCAGTATGAAAGCGGGCCGCGCTATGATTTTGGCGAAATCCGATTGGAAGAGGGCTTCCTCGAGTCCAGCCTGGCTCGTGCCTTTCTCGACTTCGATACCGGCATGCCCTACGACAGCCGCCTGCTTAACAAAGCGTATCGCGACCTTTCACTAAGCGGCTATTTCTCGCGCATAGAACTTCTGCCCGTTGTGAAGGAAGCCTCGAACGGCAAGATTCCGATCCAGGTACTCCTGGAACCTGCCGACCGAATCGAATACACCGTGGGCGCCGGTTTTTCGACCGATACCGGGCCAAGGTTTCGCGCCGGTTATCACAATCGTCGTCTCAATCGAAAAGGTCATCGATTCAAGACCGATATCGGCCTGTCACCCGTTATTCAAGGTCTTACCGCCGAGCACCGCCGGCCGATGGCGGATCCGCGAACCGAATGGTTGAGCTATACGGCGGCATTGACGAGCGAGGACACCGATACATCCGAGAGCGATACAGCGAGAGTGGGATTCCGACGGTCAAAACGCATCAGCAGCAATTGGCTCAGAACTTTATCGCTCGACCTTAGCTATGACCGTTTTGATGTCGGTGTGGAATCGGAGCGAACCTGGCTAACGCTGCCGGCCATCGCGTTCGATCATAAACGCGCGGACCGAACCGTATTTCCCACGCGAGGCAGGAGGCTAACACTCGAGCTTCGCGGCACCAGCGAGTTTCTGGGCTCCAGCACATCCTTTCTGCAAACCGTTGTCACCGGGCGGCTCGTTCGACCAGCCTCCGACAACGGTCGCTTCCTGGCACGTGCAACGATAGGCTTCACCGCGAAATCCGAATTCAATGAGCTCCCGCCATCGGTACGATTCTTTGCCGGTGGTGATGATTCGGTTCGCGGTTTTGATTACCAATCCCTGGGACCCAAGGACAATCTGGGCAATGTCATCGGCGGTAGCAACCTGCTCGTTACAAGTATCGAGTACGAACATCTGCTGCGCGGCAATTTCTATGGCGCCGTGTTTCTCGATACCGGCAACGCCTTCGACGACTTTGATGTTGATCCGGCGGTTGGCGCCGGCCTCGGCCTGAAGTGGCTGTCGCCAGTAGGTCCATTGCGTTTTTACCTGGCACACCCACTTAACAAGTCCGACAGAAGCGTACGTTTACACGTTCGGCTGGGAGCAGACTTGTGACTTGGCGCCTCCTCCGATGGACGTGCGGCATTGTCGTGGCCGGCTTGATTCTGTTCTCGATAGCCATTGCCTGGCTTGTGGCGACCGAAGGTGGAACGCGCTGGCTGCTCGCTCAAGCATCGCCACGACTACCCGGCGCACTACACATTGAAGAAGTGCGTGGCACATTGATTCGTGGCCTCAACCTTCGCGCCGTGAGTTGGAAAGACGCCGCTGCCACCGTGAGTGTCGTCGAGCTTGATGCCGGCTTCGAATTGATGCCTTTGTTGAAGCGAGAGGTACGAATCAACAATCTCGGTATTCGCGATGTTGACGTCGTCATTGCGGATGGTGCAGAGAGCAATAAGGACGCCGAACCATTCAGCATCGATCTTCCGGTCACGCTTCGGATCGAAACAGCGTCGATTACGGAGGCGAGACTCAGCACTGATGACCAGGAGATCACTATTGACGAAGTTCGGCTCGGCGGTGAACTATCAGGATCGTTGCTGCGAATCGATAACTTCGACGTATTCAGCGAGCTTGGCGATTTCAGTCTTTCTGGTTATGCGGACCTGGCAGGCACATACGCGGCCAACGCCACCGGCGCATGGGAGCTTCGACCGCCGGACCAGCCACCCTTGTCCGGCATTCTTGAATTACGGGGAGACACCTCACGCTACGAGGTAGCGCACGACCTCGACGCGCCTTACGCAATCGAGAGCAGAGGCACGCTGGTGCTCGTTGCAAGCAAACTGTCGCTGGATCTGGTCAATACGTGGCAACGGGTGCATGTCGAAGCTGGCGAGGCCCCTGCCGCTGACTTTCTCGATGGAAGCCTTCGCATCTCCGGACCTGTGGACGAGATTGCCTTTGATGGCACGACAACTGTCGTGTCGGACGATATTCCTCCTGTCGTCGTCGAAATGCATGGAAGATTTGCCGGTGATCGCATCCATCTCGCGTCGTTGTCGGCCGCCAACGACTGGGGACGTCTTAAGGCAGACGGCGAGATCGTACTGTCAGGTGAGCCCAGCTGGAATTTCGACGTCGAACTTTCGGAACTCGATCCCGCCATTGCCGACCAGCGCTTGACGGGCACGCTAAACGTTGTCGCAACGACTGCGGGTCGCCTGGTCGAGCAACTGCCGTCCCTGGATCTGAAGATTGAAAGCATCTCCGGTGACCTGAACGGCAATCCCGTCGATGGCAGTGTGGCGATGTCTTTTGCCGACGAACAGCTGCGGTTTGACAGCGGGGTCGTTCGCGTCGGCGACAACCGCGTCAATTTTGATGGATCCTACGGGCAAGAGCTGCAAGTCGATGCCAAGGTGGGATTTTCTGATATGGCTCAATTCGAGCTGGGGCTTGCCGGCGTCCTGAACGGCGACGTTCTACTTGCGTCTGACCTACAGACCTTTCAGGCGTCCGGCGACGTCAGTGGCCGGAATCTCGCCTGGAACGATTACTTCCTCGACACCATCGAGGCCGAATTCGATCTACCAGCAGCGAACGATGGGTCCATTGTATTTCGAGCTTCCTCGGCCGAGCATGGCAGCGTCGCTACAGAGATCGAAGGCCGGTTCGTCGACCAACAATGGTCCGGCAGTGTCAGGAAACTTACATTGCATCGCGAGCCGATAGGTGAGTGGACGCTACGCGACGCCGCGGATTTTTCGCTGTCGCAGACCCGGTTCAGCTTGGAAAAGGCGTGTCTCGGCACGATCTCCGTTGGAAGTATTGCGTGCGTCGCTGCAGATTACGATTCTTCCGGCCCGCTGCAATTTAGAGCAATCATCGATGCGCTGCCGATTGCGGCCCTGCCACGCAACTTGCCCGAGGGTACAAGGGTCCTGGGAGAGATCAATGCCGAGGCCAGCGGTCAGTTTGCGGACGGTCGACTGAACTCAAATGTCAATTTGCAGATTGACCGGCTTGGCATGGTCGTGACCTTCGAGGGAGATGAGGTGTCGACGATGTTTGAGAAGGCCGAAGCCAGTGCCAGTATTGTCGACAATAAACTCGTCGGTGAGTTTGAGTTCAAAGTCGGCAATACGACCGACCATGCCACCGGACGCATCGAAATAGCCGATCTCTTCGATCAACGCTCCGCATTGCTCGGTCAGGGCAGCATGGAATTCCGCGACCTGGCGTTGCTCTCTTTCTTTGTCCCGGATCTTGCCAACCCGATTGGCAAGATCTCTGGACGGATTGACACGAGCGGCAGTTTGATGGCGCCTGAGATTGTCGGTGAAGTAGGACTCAGTGATGGCTCGGTCGACATTCGTCGTGCCGGCATATCGGTCACAGAAATCGACCTCCTGCTGCGTCAAAACAAGGCAGGAGAACTTGCGCTGAAAGGTAACGCAAAATCCGGAAACGGATCCCTTCGCATAAGCGGCGAGACCCGGTTCGGCGCAGCGACAGGAATTGAAACTGAAGTTCGACTCGATGGTGAAAACTTCGGGTTGATCCGCATGCCCGACTGGCAGGTTACAGCCTCGCCGACCATCGTGGTGCTATTTGACGAAAGAGCGACGCATGTGAGCGGAGAGCTCGGCATTCCAGAGGCGAACATCACCGTTAAGACAGTGCCCGAGACGACCCGAAAACCGTCACCGGATGCAGTGGTGCATCGCGGCGATGACTCATCCATGCGGCCGCAACGATTACTCCTCGTCGATGTAACGACAAATCTCGGCGAGCAGGTGTTCTTTTCGGGTTTCGGCCTAACCACCGGACTTGACGGTTCGGTCCGCATAAGCGGCGACAGTCAATCACCCTACCAGGGCTTTGGGCGTGTCGTGTTGCGTGAGGGCCGTTATAAGGCCTACGGCCAGAATCTCGAGATCGAGAGCGGTGAGCTGGTCTTCAACGGGCCACTGAGCAACCCTGCCCTTGATGTTCGCGCGACGCGGACCGCCAGCGACAAAACGGTGGCCGGTATTCACCTGACCGGCACGCCGGCACAACTTAGATCCGAGGTTTACAGCGAACCTGCACTAGGTGATGCGGAGGCTCTTTCCTACCTGTTAACCGGTCGGCCACTGAATAGCGCAAACTCAGAACAAGGCGACATGTTGAACCAGGCAGCCTTCGCTCTCGGCCTGACCACGGCCGGCAGCGTTACTTCGCGCATACGCAATCAACTGGGGCTTGAGACGCTCGGCATCGAGGGCGGCGCTGAGAGTCAACAGTTGGTTGCGGGCAAGCGATTCGGCGACCGCTTGTTTGTCGAATACGCCTACGGCGTGGTCGATAGTCTTGGGACACTGTTATTGCGCTACCAGCTCAGTCGCCGGCTTATGGTCGAATCGCGCTCCGGTTCGGTTCGAATCGTGGACGTGGTGTACAGCGTCAAGAAGAAGTGACAGCTCTAAAGGCTGCTGTATAGAACACCGAGTATGGCCACCGGAACGATGACGCGAATCATCCATAGCCAGACCTTGAACAAGGCAGCGTTTCCAAACTCGAGGTCCTCTGCCAGCACCGCGGGCTTGATCATCCAGCCAACGAATATTGCCATAAAAATAGCGCCCAACGGCATGAGCAAGTTGGCCGTAAAGTAATCGATCAAAGCAAAGATGTTCATGTCGGCAAAAGCGTTCATCGCCGCGAGTGGCGTGAAGTCCGACCACGCGTTGAACGAAAAGACGGTTGCCAGCCCGATCGCCCAGGCCAGGAAACCGAACACGATACAACCGTTGCGGCGTCGCATGTTCCAGCGGCCCTCCGCGTAAGCAACGATAGGTTCGATGATCGCAATAATCGAGGTCACTGCAGCGAACGCGAGCAACACGAAAAACAGCGCCCCGAATTGTGCACCACCCTTCATGCCCACGAACGCGGCTGGCAACGTTTTGAATATCAAACCTGGGCCGGACGCCGGGTCGAGGCCGTTGGCAAACACGAGCGGAAATATCATCAACCCTGCGAGTAGTGCGACGAGCGTATCCGCGCCTGCGATGATCAAGGCGGATTTTGTCAGAGATACTTCTTTTGGAACATAGGACCCGTACGTCATGATCAGACCCATCGCGACGCTGATCGAAAAGAACGCCTGGCCGATCGCCGTCAAAACGGTTCGTGCGTCGATCTTGCTGAAATCGGCATTGAAAAGAAAATCCACCCCGGCCCTGAAGTCCCCTTCAATAGCGGCATAAGCAATCATCACCAACAACATGACGAACAAAGCGGGCATCAGGAAAGTCACGGCGCGCTCAATGCCGCCGCGCAGCCCGCGGCCAACAATGAGTAAGGCAATGGTAATGAATACCGTATGCCAGAGCGTCATTGCGACAGGATCCGCCAACAGCGCATCAAATTGCTGATCGACATTGGTCGGCATCGCGCCACCAAAGCCGTTCGCCGCTTTGACGATGTAGGCCAGTGTCCAACCGGCGATGACACTGTAGTAAGTCGCGATCAGGTAGCCAACCAACATGCCTATCCAGCCGACGATGAACCAGGCCTTGGAACGGCCTGCACCGACCGCGACATTGCGCATGGCGATAGGCGGGCTGTGGCCCCCTTTGCGACCGATCCACAACTCGGCAATCAGGATGGGCACCGCAACGAACACCACGGCAGCAAGGTAGACGAGGACAAAAGCGCCGCCACCGTTCACGCCCACGACAAAAGGGAACTTCCAGATATTGCCAAGACCGACGGCCGCACCGACCGCAGCCAGGATAAACGTGAACTCCGAAGACCAGGTTCGATCGCTGCTAATCGTTGTCATTTGGGCCATTCTCCCGATTTCTTATCGCCGCCGTATTGTAGGCGAAAACGCCGCAAAGGCGCATGAAACCTGGCTTTTTTCTACCTCGCGCCATTAAAGATACGCCGCTTCCTACCGATACAACTAACTCTACTTCTGTAAAACGGCGGCAGGTGCCGGGCCATGTTGCGACCATTCAAAAGAGCTTTGGCGTGGAATTCCCGGGCGGGCTTGGCCCTGGACGGCTCCCATGCCCGTGTGGCTCGCGTCCAGCGAGGGGACGACGGCCGTCTGAGCCTCGCCATCCGCGTCATGGCTGCCGACGATGCCCGCGACGCCTGGCCTGAGCGCATTGCCGGCATGCGGCTCGAGCAAACACCAGTATCCACCGTGCTGGCGACGGACGCCTACCAGTTGCAACTGGTGGAAATGCCCAATGTACCGGCTGACGAGGTGCTTGCGGCGGTCCGTTGGCGGCTGAAAGACCTTATCGACTATCCCGTCGACGAAGCGGTTGTCGAATTGCTCGAGATGCCACGTCACGCGAATCCGGGCAGTGTCCCTGTCGCCTATGCCGTGGTGACCCGACGCAGCAACGTTCTACGTGAGATCGAGCTCATGGAGCAGGCGGACCTGCAGTTGGACGTCATCGATATTCCCGAGCTTTGCATTCGCAATATTGCCGTCTTGCTCCCGCAGGACGCTAATGGCGTCGCTTTTCTGCACTTCACGGATAACTGTGGTTATTTGACGATCACCCGCAAGGGCGTTTTGCACTTGATGCGTCGTCTCGAAATCGGTCGGCGCGATCTACATGCAGCAAGCGACGAGTTTTCGATGCAGGAACGTATTGCCGGCATCTCTCTCGAAGTGCAACGCTCGCTCGATTACTACGAGAGCCACTACGATTGCCGGCCGGTGACAGAGATAGTTCTCGGTCCCGGCGCCGATCTGCAGATGTTATCTGCGGCACTCACGGAGAATCTCGGCGTTGTCGTAATCCAGATTGACTTAGCCGATTTATTCAAGCTCGAAGGCGACGTGTCGGCCGAAGAACAAGGCGGCTGTTTGTTGGCTGTCGGTGCCGCGCTCCGTTCCGGAGAGACCGCTACGCAGGCGGCAACGCCATGAATCAGCAGATCAATCTGTACCAGCGCCAGTTCCGCCCGCAGACGCGCATGTTTCCTGCGTGGTTCATGTTGCAGGCGGTTGGCATCCTTGTGTTTGGCATGCTGCTGATGACGCTGTTCGCACAGCAACGCATCGATGGTATCGAGCGGGAGCTCGAAATCGTGGCGCGTCAGGAATCGGTGGTACTTGATCGGCTACAAAATATTGGACCGCTAATTAATGCCGTGACCGGCGAAACGAACTGGTCCGAGCAGCTGGACGATAGTTTGCGCATGCTCTCTGAACGCCAGGCCGTTCTAAATCTGATTCAGGGTTCGACGCTCGGCGACACGCAAGGCTTTTCACGTCACATGCGGGCATTAGCGCGTCAGGATCTCGATGGACTCTGGCTGACTCATATCGTGTTGTCGGCGCTGGGTGACAAAACCCGACTCGAGGGTCGGGCGATTCAAGCAGAGCTGATTCCGTTATACGTACAGGGCCTGACCGCTGAAACACCGTTTGTCGAACAGCGATTTCACCACTTCCAGATTGACAGCCCTGCCGAAGATGAGGGTACCGCGCTCAAGTTTTCAATGGACAGCGATGTTCTGCTTGCTGCCGATGCGGGGAGAGTCCAGTGAAGTACATGGACGAGATCAAAGGCAGGCTTCTCCCCCACGCCGCGAAAATAGATGCGCTCTCAATGCGCGAGCGTCTGCTTGTACTCGTTACCGTATTGGTCCTGATCGCCGCACTGTGGCACACGATGCTCATGAAACCGCTCGAACAACGTGCCGATCAGACGCGCACCCAGTTGACCGAGCTTGAAGAGCGCATCTCGAGCGCGAATCGCAATCTCGAAGATCAGATTATGCAGCTCGCGAGCGGCAGCGGCGATCAGCGCCTGCGCATCGCGTCGCTTCGAAAACGTATCGACGAAATCAATGCGACGCTAGGCAATCACGCGGCGGAACTAATCGATCCTTCAGAAATGGCGCAGGTACTCGAAGGCGTTCTGAAGGAACAGTCCCGACTGACCTTGGTGCGTATTCGCAATACGACGCCCGATTCTCTCTCCGCCGACGAAGACCCGAGTGCCGTAACGTTCTACCAACATGGCCTCGAAATCGAGGTTGAGGGCAGTTACGCCGCATGCCTCGATTACCTGACTGCGATCGAATCGCTTCCGTGGCGGCTTTACTGGCAAGTGCTTGAGCTGGATGTCATCAACTATCCGCTCAATCGTATTCGCATCGAGGTCGGTACCTTGAGTCTCGACGAGGAGTGGATCGGTGCGTGAAACGCTGAAGAACCTGGTGGTCCTTGTATTGCTCACGAACTGCGCCATAAGCCCGGTTCTCGCGGGCGAACTACTACGCGATCCGACCCGTCCTTACACGCCGGCCGAACGCAAGGCCGCCGCCGCGCCGCGGTTCGTCGTTAGCGCGATCATTGTCTCTAACGATCGACGCGTGGCGATCGTTAACGGCCGACGGGTCGGAGTCGGCGGCTTGGTCGACAACGCGACGGTCGTCTCTATTGAAAAACAAAGACTTGTCCTGGAAACGAACGGGAAACAAATGACGATTGGCTTGCGCGATAGAACGGCGCGTCAATGAAGATCACCGGAGAACACAGCTCATGTTGAAGACTACTGCAACGATTAGCACCGCGCTGCTCATATTGAGTGGCTGCGACGCTATCATGCCTACCCGCGAAGCGGCGCCTGCCCGGGGCGATTTGACGCGCAGTAACGTTGAAGCGGCCATGGAGGCGGCTTCCGTTGCTCCACCGCCCGCAAAGGCCGCTATACCGTCGCTCTCCACGCCTTTGCGGGCGACACCAAAACCAGACGCACCGCGTTTCAATCTTAATTGTGAAGACACGCCGGCACAGGCGTTTTTCATGGCCCTGGTCGACCAGACGCAACACAATATCGTCGTACATCCCGACGTCTCCGGAAAAATTTCGATGATTTTGCAGGACGTCACTATCGATGAGGTGCTCGAGGTTGTCAGCGACGTTTACGGCTACAGCTACCGACGTACGACCGCTGGCTACATCGTACTTCCGGCGACCTTGCAGAGTCGCATTTTCCAGGTTGACTACCTCAACCTGCAACGCTCCGGCGTGTCGCGAACGCGCGTTAGCTCGGGCCAGGTCAGTGAAGCGAGGCGCAGTGGCCGTCAGAATGACGGCGACCTCGTTGGCGGCATCAACAACATACAGTCCAGGGATTCGTCGCAGGACATGCAGCAGATTAGTGGCTCTGGCATCGAGACGAGTTACGCGGCGGATTTCTGGGCCGAACTGCGAGATACGCTGGAACAGATGATCGGCGAAGCCGACGGCCATCAGGTCGTCGTCAACTCTCAAACAGGTGTCATCGTCGTTCGCGCTATGCCCGACAAACTGCGCAGCATCGGCGACTACCTCGAGACCATTCAGGACATTGCGCAACGCCAGGTCGTCCTGGAAGCGAAAATCGTCGAGGTACAACTCAGCGATGGCTTTCGGTCGGGGATCAACTGGGTCGCCGTTGCGCAAAACAGCAGTGGCGATACCTTCACTTTCGGGCAGCTTGCGCCTCCGCCGGGCTTCACGGGCGACCCCGCTGACCTGGGAGGCGCGCCTGTCACCCTGGAGCCCGGCAATCCGATTACCGGATTCACGACGTCGACTCTAGGTGGCGCGTTTACCATGGCCTTCGATATCGGTGACTTCAACGCATTCCTGGAATTGCTGGAATTGCAGGGCGAAACCCGGGTCCTTTCCAGTCCACGCGTGTCGACGCTCAACAACCAGAAAGCAGTAATCAAGGCGGGTACCGACGAGTTTTTTGTCACGGACGTTTCCAGCAATACGGTAACCGGCACTTCGTCGTCCACGTCGCGCGATGTCGAGTTGACGCCGTTCTTCTCGGGCATCGCTCTGGACGTAACACCACAGATAAGCGCGGAAGGCGAAGTGACGTTGCATATTCATCCCACGGTCAGCGAAGTCAGCGACCAACAAAAAATACTGACGATATCCGGTGAAACTGACACCTTGCCACTGGCTTTCAGTGAGATTCGCGAATCGGACAGTATCGTCAGAGCACGCAGTGGCCAAATCATCGTCATTGGCGGCCTTATGCGTAACTCGATAACCGACGAGAGCTACGGCACGCCGGGACTCAGCAAGATTCCGGGCATCGGAAACCTTTTCAAAAGTAAGCGCTCGATGGAGCGCAAAACCGAGTTGGTTATCTTGCTCAAGCCCATAGTAATCGACGATGACGAGACGTGGACACGGATGGCGGGTGAATCTCTGCAACGTATCCAACAAAACGACAACCGATAGCGAGTCAGAAAATAATGACTACGTCCGCCGCAACCGTCTCGAAACTTTCCCGTCGCAAGAAACTGCGACTCGGCGAGCTGTTGATGGACGCCGGCGCGATTACGCAGGATCAACTTGATCAGGCGCTGGCACTGCAGAAACAGACCGGCCACAAACTGGGTCGGGCACTAACCGAAGTCGGTGCGATCGACGAAGCTGAACTCTACCTTTTCCTGGCCAAGCGCCTGGAAATCGACTACCTCGACCTGAGCAGCATCAAGCTTCAAACGGAAACCGTCAAACTACTGCCCGAAGTGAATGCACGCCGCCTGCGCGCGCTCGTGCTTAAACGGGATAAGGACGGCTTACTTGTCGGGATGGCGGATCCGACCGATATCTTCGCTCATGACGAGCTCGCTCGACTGCTTGGCACGACAGTAAAAATCGCGCTGGTCAACGAGTCGGAATTGCTGCGCACGATCGACATCATGTACCGGCGTACGGATGAGATTGACGCGCTCGCCGCCGAGGTAAAAGAAGATCTCGGCGAGGCCCGCATTGACATCGACCAGCTGACGGCCGATGAAGACTCGGCTGAAGCCCCTGTTATCAAGTTATTGCAATCGATGTTCCGTGATGCGGTTCAGGTGAGCGCGTCCGATATTCACATTGAGCCGGATGAATTCGTGTTGCGCATACGTCAGCGCGTCGACGGCGTTCTGCAAGAGCACGTCATCGATGGCCGCGGCGTGGCGGCGGCGCTGGTTACCCGACTGAAATTAATGAGTGGGCTCGACATTTCTGAAAAACGATTGCCCCAGGACGGTCGTTTTTCGATACGCGTCAATGAAACGACGCTGGACGTGCGTGTATCGACCTTACCCGTGCAGTTCGGTGAAGCCATCGTTCTCCGCTTGCTCGATCACTCGGCGAACTTGCTGAGCCTGGAAAAACTCGGCATGACGCCGGACTTGCTGAAGCGCTTCTATCGCATGATCGAGCGTCCATCCGGCATGGTTCTCGTGACGGGTCCGACAGGCAGCGGCAAGACGACCACGCTTTACTCTGCGCTCAACTACGTCAACAAACCGGCGACCAAGATTATTACGGTTGAGGATCCCGTCGAGTATCGACTTGAACGCATCAACCAGGTTCAGGTGCACGCGCGTATTGGCCTCGATTTCGGACGTGTACTGCGCACGGCGTTGCGGCAAGACCCGGACATTATCCTTGTGGGCGAAATGCGCGACCGGGAGACTGTCGACATAGGCCTGCGGGCCGCAATGACAGGGCACCTCGTTTTTTCGACGCTGCATACAAACAGCGCAGTCGCGACGGCTAACCGTCTGCTCGACATGGGAGCGCCCGGCTACCTGATCGGCGCTGCGTTGCAAGGCATCGTTGCACAAAGACTGGTGCGACGCGTGTGCGAGAGTTGCGCCGAACCCATAGAGCTGTCGCCCGGACAAAGCGCCTGGTTGAAGTCTCAGGCGGGCAGCAAGCACAGCGCCAAGACCCAGTTCGTACAGGGGCGCGGCTGCAACTACTGCCAGCTGACCGGTTACCGGGGACGTATCGGCGTCTATGAATTGCTCGAAATGGATGACGGCCTTACGGATGCGTTACGGCGCGAGGATCTGAGTGATTTCGTAACGCTCGCGCGACGAAAGAAGAGTTACGTACCACTGGTCAACTCTGCACTGGAATACGCGATCGCCGGCGTAACGTCCCTTGCGGAAGTAGTCCGGGTAGGCGGCGGGCTGGACAGCGAAGACGAGCCCGATGAGTTGTCGCGCGCAAGCGAGGTCATCGATGGCTGAGTTCGCATACAAAGGGCGCTCCGCCAGCGGCGGGCTGATCACGGGCAAGCTCGACGGCACCTCTGCGGACGCCGTCGCCGGCCGCCTCGTCAGCATCGGCATAACACCTGTCGAGATTCGCGACCTGACCAGTGCGAGCGGCCTCACACTGTCAGATCTACTGGTGCGTCTTGGCAGCAGGCAACCGTCGACCAAGGATCTCGTACTGTTTTGCCGCCAGATGCACACGATCACACGTACTGGCCTGCCCTTGCTGAAAGGTCTGACCGGACTTATGCAGACGACGCACAATGAGGCCCTCAAACAGGCGCTTGTCGATGTTATCGCGAGTCTTGAGTCAGGTCGTGGCCTGGCAAAGTCACTGCAGGCGCACCCGAAAATATTCTCTCCACTGTTCATCAACCTCGTTGAGATCGGTGAAGCCACCGGTACGCTGGATACCGCGTTCCAACGTCTCTACGAATACCTGAGCATGGACCAGGAAGTAAGGGACCGCGTCAAGTCTGCGGTTCGTTACCCGATAATTGTCTTGATTGCGGTCGCGATCGCGCTCGGCATCATTACCATTTTCGTTATCCCCAATTTCGCGCCAATTTTTCGCGCACTGGGCGACAACATCCCGTTACCAACCCGCATTATCATGGGCGTCTCGGACTTCGCAACAAATTACTGGTTCGTTGCCGTGGGCGTCGGCGCGATGCTCGCCGCAGGCACATCGAAGTACATAAAGACGGAACAAGGTCGCCTGCGCTGGGACAGGCTCAAGCTCAGCATCCCGGTGACTGGGATCATTGTGCATAACGCGGCGATGTCACGCATTACGCGCTCACTGGCCGTAGCCCTCAGCGCCGGACTGCCAGTCAACCAGACCCTGCTTACCGTGTCGGCATCTATCGGTAACAACTGGCTCGGCCAGAAAATGGCGTCGCTAAGCGCAGGCATCGAGCGTGGCGAATCCATATCCCATACAGCATCACACAGCGGGCTGTTTACGCCCCTGATTCTGCAAATGCTCGCGCTCGGCGAAGAGACCGGCGCGCTACCCGAACTCATGGATGAATCAGCCGAGTATTACAAACGTGAGGTGGACTACGACCTGGAAAATCTCAGCGCGTCACTGGAGCCACTGCTCATCGTCACCGTTGGGGCGGTCGTACTGGTCCTCGCCCTTGGCGTTTTTCTTCCCATGTGGGACATGGTCGCTCGGGCGAAGGCAGGCTGAACATGGTCGCGTTCAAAACATTGCGTGCATTCTCGCTCCTGGAGCTCGTGGTCGTCATCGCGTTGATTGGCACGCTGATTGCTGTCGCCGTGACCCGGCTGTTGCCCTATGTCGACGAGGCGGAGCGCGTCGCAGTTCTCAGGATTGAAGGCCAGCTGCGTAGCAGCATCAACATGGAGGCCGCGAAACGCATCGTTCGTGGCCAATCCGCAAGCCTTGCGGAGCTGGAAGGCAGCAATCCCTTCAAGTATTTGCTGGAGCCGCCGAAAAACTATGTAGGCGAACGGCTGCAGCGGGAGATCGAGCAGGCACCCAAGCGACGGTGGTACTTCGCCAAGGACAAGAATCGACTGATCTATCGGCTGGGGGCGCCTTTTGGCCTGCCGGTCCATGACGAGTCGGTAGAGGACCCCGCGTTCGTGGTGCGGGTCGCTTTCGAGGACACGAACGGCAATGGAATATTCGAGGCGCGACGCGATGAGTTGTACGGCGTGCGTCTGCACAGAGTGGCCGGTGCGCGGTGGCTTGCCGGGGTTACCCGGGAATAACCACTGAGTATCGTTTTGGAGTGCTGGCGGTTACGCCAGCTTGTTGTTTCAAGGAAAACTTAAGGACTGACCGATGAAAATGGAAAAACAGAAAGGATTTACGTTAATCGAGCTGGTCGTGGTTATTGCATTGCTCGGCATCCTTGCCGCGTTCGCGATACCGCGTTTCGCCTCCCTCGAACGAGAAGCACGTTCGGCAACCACTCAGGGCCTTTCAGGCAGCGTGCGTAGCGCGGCCGCAATGGCACATGGGCTGTTTCTTGCCACGGGCGTGTCTCCAGTAAATATGGAAGGCAACAACATCGCTATCACAAATGGCTACCCTGACGCCGATGATATTGCCGACACGCTGGCCGACTCTACCGGCTTTGCTGTATCGACAGCCGCTGGCACGACGACCTTTGCGAAAACCGGCACCACCGGCACCTGCGAAGTCGTTTACGTTGAGGCGATCGTCAACAACCCGCCGACAATCACCATAGACACGACGGGCTGCTGATGTGTGTCACATAAGCCGGGCAAAGGGGCGATCCCAGCCTCCTGCCCGGTGAGTGATCGCGTTTTTGTGTTCGCCGGACGGAACCGGCCTGGACGCATGATGAGTGACAAGCAGGAAGAATGTGATGTGTGAACATAACAAAACAGTACAGCGTGGTTTCACGCTGATAGAACTCGTTGTCGTTATTGCTTTGCTCGCAATACTCGCTGCATTCGCAATTCCGCGATACGCGGGGCTGGAGAGAGAAGCTCGCAGCGCAGCGGTGCTCGGCATCTCGGGCAGCATCCGCAGCGGTACGGCGTTGGTGCACGGCCTTTGGCTATCGCAGGAGATCAATCCGGTGATTATGGAAGGCAATGTCATCAACCTCACGCAGGGCTATCCGGACGCAACCGACATTTCGGCGACACTCGCGGACGTAACCGGTTTTACCGTTGTGGTCAATGGCGGGGCCGACCAGGCGGTATTCTCGAAAACCGGCAGCAGCAACTGTGAGGTCGCTTATAACGACGCGCTCCCTGGGGCCGCGCCGATCATCAGCGTAGATACCAGCGGGTGTTGAAACGTGCGCCGGCGAGCAGCGCTTCGGCCGCATCACCGATCCGGACTCATCGGTCTCGATCGGCTCGGCGGCTTTACAGTGATCGAGCTACTGTTCGTAATTGTGCTACTCGCGATTCTCAGTGCAGTCGCGGGTCCGCGATTTTTTGACAACGCAACATTCGATGAGCGTGCCTACGCAGACGAACTTGCAAGTTCGCTGCGTTACGCGCAAAAGGTGGCAGTAGCCAGTGGCTGTCGGGTTCGCGCCGATATCGCCGCCTCAAGTTATTCCTTAACACAACAAACTCCGCAAGCCGGTCACTGTGATCCTGCAGACGCGAGTTTCCCGCTACCGGTTCGTTTGTCGACCGGTGACGTAATGAGCGGATCGGCACCGGCTGGTGTTGTGACCGCACCGGCTGTAACGGTCGTCTATGACGCATTGGGCCGTACCAATTTTGCCGCGAACCAAACGCTGACGGTGGGATCGCGTTCGCTCCTTATACAGGCGGATAGCGGGCTGGTGACCACACCATGATCACGATCCTCAAACGACACCGCGGTGTCACGCTGGTCGAGCTGTTGGTCTCGATCGTTATCGTATCCATAGCCGCAAGCGGTGTACTCGGCGTACTGTCGATGACGACCGCCGCGAGTGCGGACCCAATGATTCGCCACCAGGCTGCCGCCATCGCAGAAGCATATCTCGAAGAAATATTGCTGAAACCAATCACCGACCCGGATGGCGTCGATGGCGAGGCCCTCCGCGCCGACTACGATGATCTCGACGACTACAACGGTCTTGCCGATATCGGAGCACGTGACCAGTTCGGCACCCCGATAGGCGGGCTCGCGAATTACAACGTGGCAGTCGCCGTATCCCCGAGCGCCGCTCTGCCCGGCGTTCCTCTCGTAGACGCGCTACGCATCGACATCGTCGTGACCAATGGCGTCGATATCAACTTCACTTTGAGCGGCTACCGCACGCGGTTCTAATGCGATGAATAGCCATACGCGTGGATTCACCCTTGTTGAACTCGTGATTACGATCGCGCTAAGCACGATCGTCGTGTCATTCATGGCCATGTTTATCTCCGGGCCCGTCGCCTCGTATACAGACCAGTCCAGGCGCGCCGAACTCGTCGACCTCGCCGAAAATTCCTTGCGGCGTATCGCAAGAGACGTACGTCGCGCCTTGCCAAACAGCGTACGTTTGGACATTTCCGGCAGCGTCGTAGCGCTGGAACTTCTGAGTACCGTAGACGGAGCTCGATACCGCGACCGGCCACCACCCGGCAACCCATCAAAACGATTGCGATTCTCGGCGCCCGACGATGCGTTTAATAGCATCGGTTTTTTCCAAAACATCGCAAAACCCTTTTCATCGAACAGCCATTACCTTTCTATCTATAACGTCGGTGTTCCCGGTGCGGACGCTTACGCCCTTGCCGATGTCATTACACCTTCGGGAACGCAGATAGACATCGCCAACGACACAACTCCCGGCGAAGACAATGTACAAATTTCACCCGCGTTCCAGTTTGCTTTCGCGTCACCTGGTCAGCGCATGTTTCTGGTCGACGGCCCGGTGTCGTACCTGTGTGACGACGTTGCGGGGACGTTAATTCGTTACTCCGGTTACGCGATTACCTCTGATCAGGCTGATCGCAATAGTGACGCCGAACTGACGGCCGCTGGCGCGGATGCCACATTGATCGCGAACCGCGTCGGCAACTGCAGTATGACTTACGCACCCGGTACGTCACAGCGAGCTGGCCTGGTCTCCATTGCGCTGACAGTAACTGATACAGGCGAGACCGTTTCGCTGTTGCATCAGATCCACGTAGACAACGTTCCCTGATCCGGCCATGAACAGGAAACTGCAAATCGGCTTTTCATTGGTTCCGGCACTGTTTTTGCTGGTAGTGCTCTCCGCGTTGGGTATCGTTGCCGTACGTCTCGCCGGTGTGCAACAACAAACGGTCGTGCTCGCCATGCAGAGCAGTCGCGCTTATGCGGCCGCACGGTCGGGTGTCGACTGGTCGGCTTACCAGGCGCTCATCAATGGCAGCTGCGCCAACTCGACTCTAGCCTTGACTGAGACAGGCCTGGCAGGTTTCACCGTTGACACGAACTGCAGCAGCACAACACACAACGCAGGGCCGAACACGGTGCGTGTTTATGTAATTGACGCATTCGCCTGGGCGGGCAGCTATGGCACACCCGATTACGTATCTCGTCGCATACGGAGCACCGTGACCGATGCGACGTAGTACAAGAATTCTATTACTCATGTTCACTCTGCTGTCCGCGGCGACTGCGGGTGCAGCGCAAGTGTGCACGACGCAGAGCGTTGGCAGTGAGGAATTTCGTGGCATCTCCGGTAGCTCGGACAGCAATGTAATCGGCGTCGGCAAGAAAGGCACGATCTTTCAGTTCGACGGTATTAGCTGGGCAGCTATGCCGAGCCCCAGCAACAAAGATTTGAATGACGTTGAAGTAGTTGATGCGAACACGGCATTTGCCGTCGGCAAAGACGGCGAGGTACTGCAGCTGTCTGGTGGCGTCTGGAACTCCATTGGTGGCTTCACCAACGAGGACTTGTTCGGTGTATGGGCCGCTTCGAGCAACGAAGTCTATGTCGTCGGGAAAAAAGGCACCTTGTTTCGTTACGACGGCAGCACGTGGAGCGATCAAGGCGCCGCTGCGGGGACGGACAACAAGGACCTTGAAGACGCCTGGGGCGACACGAATCTCTTTTACGCCATAGGCGAGAAAGGTCGACTTTATCGCTATGACAGAGCAGGCGGTTTCTGGCTGCCGCCGGACACATCCTGCACCATTGGTGACAAGTTCGAGGACCTTTGGGGTGACAGTAGCGGCAATATCTACCTGGTTGGTAAGAAGAATGTGCATCGGTATGACGGTAGCAGTTGCCCTGTTGTCGCCAACGTCGATGAAGACCTCCGGGGAATATACGGCTCGTCCGTCGATGGCCAAATCTATGCGGGCGGAAAGAAAGGCCTGGTCGCACATTTTGACGGCGTAACCTGGCAGGAATCGAACCCTGCAAACGAAGAGATCAGGGACGTTTGGGTGTCAGCGGCGGGCAACGCCTACTACGCCGGCAAGAAAGGCGAAATAACCACCTGTAATGTGGTGACACCTAATCTGCTTGCGGACTGGCCGCTTGATGACTGTACGTTGGGCTTCACCGGAAGCACCGTAGTCGACTCTGGCCCGAATGGCCTCGATGGGATTACGGTCGGTGGCACGGACGTCGAAAGTACAGGCCAGTTGTGCAGCGCAGGCGACTTCGATGGCAGCTCCGCATACGTCGCCGTACCGGATTCCGCCGCGCTGGACGTAGTGGATGGTTTCAGCATCGCAGTCTGGGTGCGTCACGACGGCGCTGCGCTGAAAGACTGGGAAGCAATACTCGCGAAAGGAGACAGTGCGTATCGCTTGCATCTGAATGGTGGCTGCGCAATTGCAGATACGTTGCCGGGCAACACGAGGCACGGCATCACGCTGGGGCTAAACGGCGGTTGCGCCGGCGCGGATCTCAACAGCAATGTCGTGCCACTGCCTGACACCTGGTATCACGTAGCAGCCAGCTATGATCGCACAACGATACGAATTTACATCAATGGAAACCTCGTGAATTCGGCGTCCTATGGCGCGGCGATCAATACGAACAATTTTGACCTTTTTATCGGCGAGAATTCGCAAAACAACAATCGACACTGGTCAGGCGATATTGATGAGCTCACCCTCTGGGACGGCGCTATTACCCCACAGCAGGTAATCGCACATCGTGACAGGACGAGGCCTTGCATTAACTGCGGCGGCGTAGAATTCGTCATCAATCACGACAGCTACGGTATTAACTGCGTCGACGAAACAGTGCGAATCGACGTCGTTGATAGCCTCGCAGGCACGCCGCGAAACGATTACAACGCTCAAATAACGCTGGACACACAAACGGGCAGCGGCACCTGGTCGCTGGTAAGCGGTGGCGGCACGCTGACGGATGCGACCCCTGACGACGGATTGGCGACCTATGACTGGCCGCTGGGCGAAGACAGCGCCGAGTTCGCTCTGAGCTACACTGTCGGAACGGCATCTTTCGACATCGATGCCTATCAAACCAGTGACACTTCGATTCGCGATATTGATTCCGAGGGGGATATCGTTTTCTCGCCGAATGGTTTCACGGTGACGGCCACGATGTTGACGAACCCTCCGCCTGTCGTCATTCAGCCTTTCTCCACAGCACAGGTCGCAGGCACCAATTTCGCGGTCCACATCGCCGCATTCGGCCAGACACCGACGGACCCCGTATGCGGCATCATCGAGTCCTACACAGGACCCAGGAACCTGAAGTTCTGGCAGGGTTTCATGAATCCGGCCGGTGGTACCGTGGCGGCAACGATCGACAGCACCACGCTCCCGGCCGCCGAGCCTGCGGCGACGGATCAGGCAGTAACGTTTACCAACGGGCAGGCCGAGGTAACAGCAAAGTACAAAGACGTCGGTCGAATCCAGATCAACATGAAGGACGACAGTCTGGCGCATCCCGATTTACCCAACGGCATTCGCGGCGCGACAGCGGGATTCGTTGTACGGCCCTATCAGTTCGTGCTTTCCGATATTGAAGACGGTGCCGGTAATCCGAATCCGGCTGCAGCGGACGCAAGTGGCGACGCATTTGTTGCCGCCGGCGAGGCATTTTCGATCACCGTTTCAGTGATAGATGCCGAGGGCGACATTACGCCGAACTATGGTCAGGAGATCATCCCTGAGACCGTAACGCTGACATCGAATCTAATGGCCCCCGCTGCCGGCGATAATCCGCCACTTGGTTCAGGTTTTGGGTCGTTCGTTGCCGGGCAGGCTACAGGCCCTACGTTCAACTGGCCCGAAGTCGGCATCATCACGCTGACGCCGTCGGTTGGCGACGCTGATTATCTCGGCGCGGGCAACATCACGGGCGCCGCGTCGGGCAACGTCGGCCGTTTCTCCGCTCACCATTTCACAACTGCGCTGAACACACCGACCTTCGCAACAAGTTGTTTTGCAGGCTCGTTCACCTACATTGGCGAGACCTTTACGTATTCAAACGACCCCTTGATCACGGTTACGGCACGCGCTCTTGCCGGCGAGGTCGCGGAAAACTACGCGGGCGGTTTTTTCAAGATCAATAACGTAAGCCTCCCCGACCCTGTCTATACCTCCACGCCAGCAACACTCGACACCTCGGGCCTGCCGCCGGGATCCAGCGATCCTGCCGTCATAGCTCTGGGCGCAGGCGTCGGTACCCTGACGTTCTCCGGTGGTAGTGGCCTCACCTACGTTCGCGGCCTGGAACAAGCGCCATTCGACGCTGATATTCGCGTCAGTATCAATGTTATCGACAGCGACGGCGCCGTTGCGCTGGGCAACCCAATCGTTTTTGGTGGCGGTGGCGGAATGTTTTTCGACGCGGGCGCCAACATGCGCTACGGACGCGGTCGCCTACTTAACGGCTATGGTTCCGAACTGGTCAACCTCGCGTTGCCATTCAGGACCGAATATTTCGTAGCCGCGGCGACTGGTTTCGTGCCGAACACCGACGACAGTTGCACGTCAACGGTCGACCTTTCACTTGGCGTATTCACCGAGAACCTCGTTGCCGGCGAGACCTGCGTGCTGGATATGGGAGCACCCGGGGACAGTGGCGCAGGCTGTGCTGTAGCCGGTCCCCCAGCCTTGCGGTTTCGCGAGCCGCCGCTGGGTGGGGACTTCAATTTGTACCTGCGCGCCTCCGGAACCGGCAATAACGGCAGCACGATGGCAACAGCTGACGTTCCGGCGTGGCTGGAATTCGACTGGAACTCGGGCCTGCCCGGCCTCGAAGATCCGACCGGCACCGCAGTATTCGGTATCTTCCGCGGCGTCGATCGACGCATCTATATTCGCGAACTCTATTAATAAGTCTGTCGGCCGATTTTGAGGCTCTATCTGGCGAATCGGGTCTTTTATCCTCCTGATTGACTCAAGGGCTTTGGGAAAAATCGACTATACTGATTGCGGGGATCCAGGATACTGAGTGCAACTGGCATTGGACACAGTCAGTTGCCACGGAATAATAAAGGGAGAAAACCACCCAATGAACGGTAAATTAAACATAATGATGATCGCCGCCCTCGCGACCTCGATGGTCGGTGGCTGCGCGAGCATCACGTCCGGTTCGAGTGCCAGCGAATTGGAGGCACAGACCGCGGAGCTCGCTCGCAGAGAAACAGCCCTTCTGCGCGAGAGGGAGCAACTCGAAGCCGAGAGAATGCGTTTCGAGAGTTCGCGTGGCGAAATGCAGTCCGCTTCCAAAGACATGCCGATGGACACGGGTAGCGATAGCAGCAACCTGTTGCCTCCCAATCCCAAACCGGGCGAGTGCTATGCACGCGTGATCATTCCAGCCAGGTACCAGACGAGTACGGAACAGGTAGTGGCGCGCGAAGCATCTGAGCGCATCGAGGTCATTCCGGCGCGCTACGAGACCGTCAACGAATCCGTTGTGGTCAAGGAAGCGTCAAGCAGGCTGGAAGTTATTCCTGCCGAGTACGAGATGGTTACAGAGCAAGTGATTGTTAAGCCTGCGTCGACCAAGCTTCAAGTCGTACCCGCGGTCTACGACACGATTGAAGAACGCGTGCTTGTTCGCCCTGCGACCAGCAAATCGATCGGGGTTCCTGCGGTTTACGAGACCGTAGAGGAACGCGTAATGGACCAGCCCGCTCGTACCGAGTGGAAGCGTGGAACGGGCGTCGGCACCGGCAGCGGTGTTGCTCTTGCAAGCGCAGCCCAGACGATCCAGCGATTCGGCGACTTCAAGGTATTGGAAACCCGCGTGGAAGATACCGGCGACCTGATGTGCCTGGTTGAAATTCCAGCCACCTACAAGACCATTCAGAAGCAGGTACTCGTAACTCCGGCAACGACCCGCACGGTTGAGACGCCGGCTGAATACAAGACGGTCGAAAAAATCGTTCTGGTAACGCCAGCAACAACGACCGAAATCACGATTCCGGCTGAGTACAAGACGCTCGAAGTAACCAAGCAGGTTCGTCCCGAGACGACTCGTGAAATCACGATTCCCGCCGAATATGGTGAGGTTTCGGTAATCAAGTTGGCAACCCCGGCTAGTGAACGTCGCTTCCCGATCCCGGCCGAGTACACGACGCTGACACGCAACGAAAAGGTGAGCAACGAGCGTACCGAATGGCGCCCGGTTCTTTGTGAGGTCAACATGACTCGCGAGAACGTCGCTTCGCTGCAAACGTCGCTCAACGATTCGGGTTGCTGTCGCTGCGGACCAAATCGCAATGAATGCCAGGCTGACGGCATCATGGGTCAGTGCACGTTGCAGGCAGCTCAGTGTTACGCCAACAAGAACGATCTGTCTTCCGGTAACAAGTACGTCACGATCGACGTCATTCGGCACTTGGGCTTGAAATTCTGATCTGATTAAACGGAATACCTGGCTGAAAAGTCGGGACCAGACAGCCACGTCCCTTTGGGCCGTGGCTGTTTTTTTTTGCTACGATTGCCAGCCCGCTGAGAAGAACAATCGAGGATAAAGAATGGCGGACCCGGCCGATCGTATCAGCCAGCTCAAGATAGACCGTAGCGCGCCGGCCGCGGCCGAGCGCAATTGGCTGATACCGGGTGCCGTACTTGTTGTCATTGGTATCATTGTCGTCTGGTGGCTGTTTTTTTCTCCGGGCTCGGCTGCAGTGCTGGTGGAAACAGATGTGGCGCGCCGGCCTCCCAGTGTCGCAGCCGCGAACAGCGTTCTCGATGCGTCCGGATATGTCGTCGCAAGACGCCAGGCTACCGTGTCGTCGAAAGTCACCGGAAAAGTGGTTGAAGTCTTGGTCGAAGAGGGTATGCGCGTCGAACAAGACCAGGTTGTTGCCAGACTGGACGACACCACGCAGCAGGCGCAGCTGTCGCTTGCCAAGGCACGTGCCGAATCGTCGCGCGCGTTGCTCGCCGAAATTGATGCGCAACTGCGCAACGCGCGTTTGGAGCGCGACCGGTTTCGCGATCTCGCGAAACGCAACCTGACGAGCCAGTCCAGCGTCGATGCGGCGGAAGCCACCTTCGATCAGCTTGCCGCGCGACTGGCAACGGGACGGGAGAACGTCAAGGTTGCGCAACGTAATGTCGAGCTCGCCCAGGATGCATTGTCAAACATGACCATCAAGGCACCGTTCGCCGGCATGGTCGTGTCCAAGAATGCACAGCCCGGTGAAATGATCTCGCCGAACTCGGCGGGCGGTGGCTTTACGCGGACCGGCATCTGCACAATTATCGACACAGACTCCCTCGAGATCGAGGTCGACGTTAACGAGGCCTATATACAAAGAGTGAAACCCGGTCAGTCCGTTTCCGCAACCCTCGACGCGTATTCGGATTGGCGTATTCCCGCCGAAGTCATCGCCATAGTGCCAACTGCCGACCGGCAGAAGGCGACGGTCAAGGTGCGCATCGGCTTCCTGGAACGCGACGAACGGGTGTTGCGCGACATGGGCGTCAAAGTCGCATTCCTCGGCGCGAACATGCCCGCCGAAACGCCAAAGGAAATTCAAGGCGTGATGATTGCCGGCGAATCGCTGCGCGCGGACGCGAGCGGCGACTTCGTCTGGCTGGTGCGTGACGGCGCGGTGGAAAAGCAGCCCGTAGAACTCGGCGGCCAGAGAGACCGGCCACAGGTGTTGATCGTGAACGGTCTCGGCATTGGCGATACAATCGTTCGTTCGTCTGAAGCACCGCTGGTCGCGGGGCAGTCGATTAAGACGAATTAGAAAGGAGCAGACGATGGCGGGCACATTGGCCAAACTGGAAAGCGTCAGTCGCATCTACCAAAAGGGCAAGGAAAAGGTCGAGGTGCTGCATCAACTCGATCTCGAGATACCTGACGGTGATTTTATCGCCATCATGGGGCCGTCCGGATCCGGCAAGACGACCCTGCTCAATTTACTCGGCGGACTGGACAAACCGACAGCAGGAACTGTGACCGTCGGTGGCGCCGAATTGTCAGCAATGTCCAATAGCAGCCTGTCAAAATGGCGCTCAACCAATGTCGGCTTCATTTTTCAGTTCTACAACCTGTTGCCCGTACTGACAGCGCTCAGAAACGTCGAGCTGCCGCTATTGTTGACGGATTTCAGTTCGAAGGAACGCGTCAAACGCGCTTCGATCGCCCTGGATATTGTCGGACTTGCGGATAGAGCGAAACACTATCCGCGCGAACTGTCGGGCGGCCAGGAGCAACGCGTTGCTATCGCACGGGCCATCGTATCGGACCCAACGCTGCTGCTCTGCGACGAACCCACAGGTGATCTTGACCGTGATACGGCTGACGAGATTCTGCGGCTATTGCAGGTTCTCAACAGGGAACATGGA
>Ga0255049_10000168_pt1 | contig 39249 bp, 31 predicted proteins | sample JV7_2_3_MG_FD_183615 | JGI IMG/M metagenome (GOLD analysis project Ga0255049, IMG submission 183615) | Seawater microbial communities from Jervis Inlet, British Columbia, Canada - JV7_2_3 | ecosystem: Environmental > Aquatic > Marine > Inlet | place: Canada: British Columbia | collected 2016-10-06 | reverse complement strand
CTCCAGTCTTTTCGCTTCTGCCCAGGGTTGAATGGGCACTTTGCCGTCCGGCGGATCGACGACCACACTCGGGCCGCCGAAGTCGTCGGGATTTTCCGCATGGGCTTCAAAATTCTCGAATGCCCACGTTCGCCGCCGCCAATAGCCGCTGAAGTCCGGCTTGCCTTCCACGGTGCGACGCGGGTTCGCCGTCGGCGCAGCCATGAGGGCACAATCGTGAAAGATCGCATGATGATCGTCGGGGCAGGTAGATTCTGTCGCACCGGCTGAACTCTGGCCGTGAGTACTTCCAGGCATGAGTGGCGCGCCAATCATCATGACCGCTAAGCCAATCAGTGATCCTGAATATCGCCTGCTCATCGGGTTATCCCCCTCAAGATGCGATGCGGAAGACTGACAGAAGCAGTGGGATCCATTGGCTACTCCTCCATTCGTTATACGGGCGAGTCTTTGTCGGCCGCGGGATTCAGCACGAAGGCATTGTCAGCGGTCTCGTGGTAGGTCGTGCCGAATCCCACGAGGATCTCCTTGGAGCCTGCGTTCGGGTTTCCCCAGCACTGACACGTGATGTTGTCACACGCCGCTATAAGCGCGCCCAGCGGTTCTTTGCCCTTCTCGTTCGCCAGGTGCGCGGCGAAGGCCTCGTCGGTCGCGTAAATCTCCGTCCATTGGCTCACGCCGTCGGAGGGATAGTCCACGTGGTAGCAAATTACGCCAGGGTGCTCGAGCATGACGTCGCAGAGCGTCTCCTGGTTCGATCGAAAATCCGCCTCGCTGCCACTCTTGATGACCCATCGGATCTTAAGCATAAACGGCATGGTGTTGTTCCCCTATATCGCAGTTTACTCGTTCTCTATGACGAGACCGACCGTATACGTACTCCAGGTTGTATCCCGTGCGAACCCGACCGATTACGGCGGCTCCAGTCCACTGTCTGTCGTCGCTATGATCCCATATCGACCGCGCGCATTCGAGTATGACCGCGGATCGGGCGTGCGAGCAGGTGCGACGGCTCAGGAGTTGCTGTTAACTAATTGACTTGATCGCTAGGTAGATCTACGGATTGTGAGTGTTCTCCCCGAGCGTTGAACTGGATCGTTCACGCGTTGGAACTCTAGGAGACAGGTAATGAATAGAACCGGCACTCTAGCGACGATCTTGATGCCACTGGTTGGTGGCGGATTACTCCTATCTGCAGGAGCGATGGCCCAAAGTGGTTTCTTGCAGGGGACCGAGACCATCGTCGACTCCGAAATTCCGGTCGCCTTTTATATGGTAGAGACGATCGACGGACTCTATGTGCCGATCGGGTTACGTAAACCACAGGGTAGCGGCCCGTTTCCTATCGTCGTCTTTGCCTCGGGTAACGGCGGCGGCGGTCTGGACTGGGTGAAGCGCGCGAGTCATGATCGAAGTTGGACTCTCGACCGCTTCCTTGAGGCCGGCTACGCCACTGTCTGGATGCGCTATCGTGCGGAAGTGGAACTCGGCTTCAATAAGGACGAGCACCTGGTGGAGGACATTCGTCAGGGTCGGCAACTCTTCAATCGCGGGCCGCTCGAGATCGATGATGAGATTGCGATCATCGAGTTTCTGAAGACACTGCCTTTTGTCGATCCAAGCCGGGTCGCTCATGTCGGTATGAGCCACGGGGGCGAAATGGCGATGAAAGTGACCTCTCAATACCACGGGCTCGCCGCCGCAGTGGCTAATGAGCCCGCGTCCCACGAGTTCCTCGGCCTGACGCCCGACAGCACGGCTTTCATTACAGCGACTACGGGCATGTGGAACATCGAAGATATGCAGATGCGCGATGCGGCAGCCACGCGCGAGCGAATCAATCTGGATCTCGCTCTGGAACGCGTGAGTGAGATTACCACCCCGATCCTGGTACACGGCCGTGACGACGATCACCTGCAGGGGATCTTTCGCCTCACCTATGACGTACTAATCGAGGCGGGTAAGGAGGCGGAATGGGCTTCATATGGTCATGGCGAACACGGATTCATCTACGTAGAGCGCGAGGAGGACGGTGAATACCGCCCGGATGAGGTTCAGATCAAGGTTGTTCAGGACACGATCGCGTGGCTCGACCGTCACCTGCAAGCAGAGCGCGTGACACGCCACTAAACCTTGTTCTCAACCTTTACGGGAAACCGATCAGTCGTCCGCCTAGGGCAACGCTAGTCCACAGCGATAGTGAGACCAGCGCCGCCATCCTGTCGGTGCCTGATGTTCTCCCTGCCCCGTCTTTCATGAGAACTCGGCGGCGAATCGAAAACGTCAACACGAGCACCAGGAATAGCGCGGCCAGCTTCACCCAGAAGGCGGTGAGGTAGTAGTACTTGGTCGCGAAACACATAAACAGAAAAATTCCGGTGGCCAGCATGATCAGAAGACTGCCAAACAGCAACGGCTCGGTGTCTCGTACGAGTTGTGCGGCCGGTTGACGGGTGAGCCCGAAGCCCATTAGCCGTAAATCGACGACTAAAACCACGCCGCCGATTACCGATAACCCGAATAGATGGAACGTCGCGATGACCGGAAAGAGCCATGCCGAGCTACGCATTTCGACCAGCAGCGGTAGGTATTCGAGCCAGTGAAAGAACTCCAGTAACGACATCAGTCGAACCAGTAAGCCTGATACGGAATCATCCGTCCCGCCGTGATAATCGTGGCCCACAACATCAAGCTCACGCCACCCGCGAATCTTGCGCCGCCGGGCGGAACAGGATCGAGATCCCATTCGCCGACACGACGGTACACGGTTGCATGGAGCACCCACACGTTGACCCCGGCAAAGACGAGCAACCCCATCTTGGCGCGAAAGAAGAGATTGGCGTACTTGTCGAGTGGCGCAGCAAAAAAGAGCAATGCCCCAGAGATGACCATTACCGAAAAGCCAGCGACAATCCACGGGAGAAGCCGTTCTGAGAGCTCGGACATCGGCACGCGTAACAGGGTCATGCCCAGCAGGCGCAGATTCAGAAGGACGGCCATTCCGACGAACACGCATAACGTCATGACGTGTACTGTCAAGACGATGAGATACAGGTAACGGGATTCGTGGAGGGCAATACTTGCCGGCGTCGCCGCCAGCCAGTCGAAGAATCCGAGGACAGACATTCTCAGCGCAGCGCGATCACTCACGCCGCCAAGCGGGCCAGGATCTACGACCGCTAATGAGTGTCTGTAGTTCCGGGGCTCGGGTTGCCGTCGGCGCCAGGTGCCGATCCGCCCATAAAAATCTTGCGGCCGTCGAGATATTCGAAGAAAACCGCAACGCCCTTGTTCTCACCGCTCTTTGCCTGGTAAGCGAAAACTTTGATCTCCGATCCTACCGGCAACGCATCCTTCGTGAGACCATGGCGGAAGAGATTCACCGGAGGACCACCCTCGAAGCCCCAGTTCGTCACCGTGCCGTCTTCCCCGGTCACGTCTACCCAGAGCCAGGAGTGTGGGTTAACCAACTCCACCTGGGTGACGACACCTTCCAGATTCAGTGGCCGGCTCTCATCGTATGCCGCTGCAAACGAGTGATGTGCCGATACCGGCACAGAGACCAGCAGTGCTACGCCGGTCGTAATCTTACAGATTAGCCCGAAAATTCTCCGCATGGACCTTCCCCTCCTAATAGTCGACAACAGTTCTCATCTTGCCGACTCAACCTCGTATTCGGCTGCGCGAACTCGCGCACCTCTGAGAACGTTGATAATGCCATAGTTTTGCTCGTGACAGGCGAATTCGAACAGGCCCGGTGGCTCCATCATGGGCCAGGGAACCTCGATGCTCCAGGGCGCTTCCCAGGTGGACGGATCCGTCATCGTGGCCTCATAGAGAAGCGTATCGTCGGCTACTCGCGTCAGGCGTTCGACCAGGTGCAGATTGTCTGCTGAGCCATTCCATTTGCGGCTCTCGTGAAGATTCGTCGTCTCGATCACGAGCGTATCGCCTTCCCAGTGAGCGCGAGAGTCTCCAAGGTAGCTGCGTACACTATCCGGCGCGTGGGGCGATCCGTCCAGATGGAATATCCGCACGTCGCTATTGGCCTGAGTCATCAAAATCACATACTCGGGGGTCTGAACGATCTGCGACTGGCCCGTGTTTTGCACAAACGGCACCCGCGGCGGTCCCTGGTTGCCCTGAATACAACGCTCGTAGAGGCCACGGGATTCCAGCGTGTGGCGGCGCGCTTGCGCCTGTAATCTGATCTCTCCTTCCGGTGTCAGCGCCGGGATCTTCCCATCCGGCGGATCCACGACGAGCGATGTTCTGCGATTCGGCCGAATCGGGCTCTGCCAGTTGTCCATGCCGAATTCGGTCCAGTCGTAATGGACAGTCGCCGGATCCACAGCAGCGTCCCGAGTGGCCCATCGGACAAACGCCGTGACGGCTTCTTCCGGTGTGTGTAATGGCTTACCGGCAAGTTCGTCCGGACGTTCGAGCGGAACGTAGGCGACGTTCAGCCAGTAGCCCTCCAGGTCTGGATCGCCCCAGGGGGTTCTGGGTGGCTCCGGTCGGGGTTCGGTCGGATCCCACATACGCTGAGTGGCGTCCGCTATGAATGTCTCTGCTTCCTCCTGGAAGTAGGCATACGTCGATTCGGCGGTGTGTGGCGAGGCCGCTCGGGCCGCTTCCACCGTTTCGGCGGCTTCCTGGTTGATCAGCGCAGAGGGCGGCGGCTGGTCCTGGGCTGCGGCAAGCGCAGGAGCCAATAAGGTCACCGCTATCGGCAGTATGACGGCATGCCGCGGCGCAAAGTCTCTCGTACCCATTTTCATACGCCTCTTAATCGGTGGTTACGTCCTCGTCATAGAAACCCAGTGGTCTATACATCATCGGCTCAACGATCGGTATGCACTGGAATTCATTTAATTTCGCGTTTTCTTCCACGTGTCGATAGAGCATGAAAGCGATGTTCCAGGGTCGTGTAAAGACATTCGGGTCTTCAATGGTTGCTTCATAGCTCAAGTGATAGGGGCTCACCGGCGTCCATCGTTCGACGACATGCAGTGCATCGCTGGCGAAATTTCCAGCACGGTCAAACCAGAGATGATCGTTAAATCCCGCTACATCGATGACCAACGTGTTCTCTTCCCAATGACCGTTAGATGTGCCCATCCACGAGGCGTCGAGCGCCGGTCTGTCATAGTCCATATAGACTGTCCGGGCGGCACCTTTGTACTCGTATACGATGAGGATCTGTTCGGGGGTTTGAAAGATCTGGAACGGATAGGGCATGTAATTCGCGCGCGGCACGCCGGCACGGAAGCACTGCAGCTCCGGTTCGCCCGTATCGAAGCGGCTGGGGTCGTTCGTAATATTCACAACCGTCCGATTGTCGTAGTTCTCCTGTTTCTTCGTCAGCGCCCATTCCTGATACGGCAGCTCGTCGCCCTCGACGATGCCGAACCCCGCGCGACCCGCACCCCAGACGCCCAGGAGCTCGGCATAAGGCCCAGGTTGTACCGAATGCGAGACGATCTCCCAATTTGCTGTCGTGAAGGATTGCCAGATTCCGCTCAGATCGGGGTCGCCGCTCAGTGTTTGCGGCGGCGTGTATGAAGGAAACGACGCGACGGCCGGGGTTTGCGCAGCCGAGGGTGTCGCGGTTAGAGCGAACATCACACCGACGGTCGTTAGCACCGTTATCGCACTGTTGAATCGCATCTGCATCTTTATCGTCTCCGGCGGGTTCAGACTGGTTGCGTGACGCTATTCCCAGCGATCCATCGCCTGCCAGTGCAGTGACGCGGGCGGTAGCTCCGACAGCTCCATCCGGATCCCATCCGGGTCGATAATATTCGATAGAACGGCGTGGGTACTGCTGACACGACTATCCTGGACCTCCGCGCCTCGCGCGCGGAACATCGAAATCGCGGCGTCCATATCGCCAACGTGTACGCCGAAGTGATTGAGCCCGGCCGGCCGGTTGTCATTGACCGGTTGCAACTCTACGAACGTATTTTCGCTGACCTGTACGTAGATGAGAGCGATCTCTCCGGCATCATTGGCAATTCGAAAAGCCTCTGGAAAACCGAGCGTCTCGGTGTAATAGGTCAAGGCAGCATCGAGATCCGGTACGGCGATACCAACGTGATTGACGCCTACGACGTTCTGATTGCGGCTCTGGGCGATTGCCATCTGGACAGCTAGCCCAACCGCGATTCCGCCGACGAATAGTGAAAGTCCCCGCATGATCAGCTCCTTTTTTATATCGTTATGTACGAGTGGAGGAATACATCATTACGCGAAAGATACCTTACTTGCCGCTCCGAAGTCAGTGGCCGCCCCACTGCTCCCGCCAGACGCCAAGTTTCTCTCGCATGCCGCGTTCAGGCGCGTAGCTGTAGCAGCGTTTAGCGATGGTCATAAATAACGATATTTTCACCGATTTCGATGGTCATCAGGTCATGACCGACGACGAGTGGCCCGTCGTAGGTTCGTCTGGTCTGTGCGACGAGGTCTACGAGAGCAAGTTCCGGCATGTCCGGTGCCGCCAGCCTGACCATGTGCGTATAGACCGCGAGCTTCGGCTGTATCTGCTGAAATACAATGCCCGCCTCCTCCGGCGTCGTGTGGTGATCCTTTATCGCCCCGAGCGCGGGATACTTCTCGAACAGTCTCTCATCGGCGGCTACGACCTCGTGAATGACGACATCGGCCCCCCTGCCCGCCTCGATCAGATTCTCGTCGAATTGCGTGTCACCACTGATTAGAACAGAGCGGCCCGCATAGTCGATACGATAACCATAGGCCGGTGTAATCAGTGCGCCGTGATTAACGGTGAACGCCGTCACTCTTAGATCGCCCTCGGCGTAAATTTCTCCGCCGCTTGAGAATTCGATCACGTCGAACGCTGCCCCCGCTCGCGGCAACCCTTCATCAGCGACACGCATGTCGATATCTCGCGCATAGGCCGCTAGCAGCCCTTGTGTCACCTCCTCGGTACCTGTCGGACCCAGGATCCGCAGCGCGTGCTGTCGTTGACCGAATGCGGGCGGGAGCCAACCCGTAAGCCACAGATCGGCCAGTCCGCTGATATGGTCGTGATGAAAATGAGTCAAGAAGACGGCGTCAAGCTCACGGAGGGGTACGCCGAGTTGCCAGATCCGGAGGCTCGTCCCTCTACCGGCATCGAATAACAACTTCTGAGAACCTGCTTCGACGAGTGTCGCCGCGCCGAACCGATCTGGCCTTGGAGTCGGTGTTCCCGTTCCCAGAAGCGTCACGCGCAACGTCTGCCCATTGGCTTCGTTGAGCAATAACGGAGCCAACCCCAACATGAGCATGAAAACGATCGAACGTGTCAATTTGCCGTGCATGAACCGGTCGTACAGTCGCGAGATGTTTAAGGTGTGCGCTAGTTTAGCCTAAACATGGCAATCTGAAATCCTATAGATCTTGTCAACCTGCTGTACGCCGTGTCAGCAGAGTCCGGGACGCTCAGTTTAAGGCGCGCTTCCCTCTATTCCCAAGTGGCTTTCAGAGGCGTATGTTTAGTATGTCGCCGAGCCGCTTGGACCCCGTAGCCTCACGCAGATAGATACTAAAACCAAGACGGAGATCCTGAGCGCTCGGTGACCCTGATCACAAAACTTGAGTACCAGAGACTCAGGAACGAGACGGCCACTGGAGCAGGTCAAAAAATGAGAAAACTCAGGATCATGTTTCCACTGACGGCGCTGGCACTTCTGGCCGGGCTCTCCGTTTCGGCTCACCACAGTCCGGGGTACTACTTCGAGATGGCCGTCGTGATCGTCCACGCCGACGCGACAGTCGTGTCGTTCACTCCCGCCAATCCCCACGGCCGGCTGATCTATTCGATGCCGGATGACGCGGGCGTTGACAAAGAATGGATTGCGGAACTTCCGGCCAATAACATGATGCGCCGCTTTGGCGTAACCGCGAACCTAATCAGTGCGGGCGACAAGGTCACTCTGAGGGGTAACCCGGGTCGGAACGGAGCGACGATGCTTCGAGTGACCCATGCACTGCTTCCCGACGGGGAAGTCGCGACATTCTATGCCCCCCAAGGAAGCGGTTCAGTCGAAGACCTGCAGGTGAACTGAGCCGCCGAACCTGGCTTCGGTTCAGTCGACTTCGCCGGCGCTCCACTGCTCCCTGAGTCCAGCTCGGTCCACCTCCTCGCCACGCAGATACACAGAGTCGATTCGACGGGTATTGGTGATGTCATCGAGCGGGTTCGCCGCGAGCACGACGAAGCCTGCGCTCTTGCCGGATTCGATCGTGCCCATGTCGGCCAGACCCAAGATCTGGGCCGAATTACTAGTAGCGGCCACGATCACCTGATCCGGTGTCATCCCCGACATGACCATGTCCTCCATCTCAACATGGGGAGCCCAGGGCGTGTTGCCGTCGGTGCCGAATGCGATCGTCATGCCCTCTTCGTTTAGTCTGTCCAGGTTGCGCGCCTGGATTCCAAAAGTTGCCTGGACCTGGAGATCAGCTCTGCCCGCCTGCAGTTCCTGCAGCTGTTCGTCCGGAATCGCCCCGGCCAGCCAGTCAAAGTCTGTTGGCTCACCACGGCTGGGTAAGTTCGGAATCATTACGACGTTCGGTTGTGCACTGACGAGTTGGACGAACTCGTCGTCAATATCCTGATCCCGTACGCCGTGGGCGAAGATATCAACCCCCGCGCGCAGCAGGCCCTTTGCGTCCTCGAGTTCAAAAAGGTGCGCTGCAACCTGCAGATCGTTCTGGTGAGCCTCATCGATGACGGCGCCATAGATTGCAGGGGTCAACTTCACGAATTGTTCGTTTCGGTCGTCCACCCAGATCTTGATCAAGTCGACGTTGCGGGCTGCCTCGTCCCGCACAGCTTGCCGGCCTTCATCTTCTGTCGTCACCCAGTGGACCACCCGGCGGCCGGGTTCGGGGCCCGTGATGCCATGTCCCGCGGACAGGAACCGCGCCGTGCCCGGAATCACCTCGTCGCGCAACTCCAGCGGCGCGTCGGGGCCATCGGATCCCATGCTGATGGCTGCGCCGATGCCGAAGTACGCACGCCGTTCCAGGTCATCGATCAGCGCCTCGCGGGTGGTGCTCATGTGCGTGTGCGCATCGACGATTGCGGGCATCACGGTCATACCACTCAGATTCACGCGGGCAGCGCCTGCGGGCGCTGACACTTCGCCGGTCGAGCCGACCGCGACGAACTGGCCGTTGTCAACAGTGAAAGCGCCGTTCTCGATGACGGTACCGTCGCCTACGAGGAGCCGCGCCCCTTCGTATAGAACGACAGTTACCGGAGCCGAAGCCGGTGCAGGCGCCTGCTCCGAGGATTGTTCAGCGGGTTGCCCGCATCCCCCCAGCGCAAGCAATGTCATCGCCAGCGCCACAGTCGCGGCGCTCCGGTAAACTGGTTTTTCTTTTAATAAGTACATCGAAGCCTCCACCGATAATGAGTCGCATGAATACTACGCCCGAAAGGATCTTCCTGCACCCGTTCGCTCGCCCATCGGGCATTCAAATGATTGCGCCAAATCGATTTCTCCGGTCACCCTGTCGACCTGAGCCAGATTGACGCCACGGTTTCGTTATGCGATACGGCCCACTATCTAACGGGAAGCTACGTGCATGAGCAAGCCATTTCTGGTGATTCAACTCCGCCCTGAAGACGAAGCCGCGGACAACGAATTCCGAGCGATTCTCCACTACAGCGGGCTTCGTGAAGACGAAGTCGTTCGTGCACGCGTCGAACATACCGGCCTGCCCGTGATCGAACTGAGCGACTATTCAGCGATCATTGTCGGCGGAAGCCCGTTTGATATGAGTACTCCGCAGGATGCGAAGAGCGAGATCCAAATAAAAGTCGAAAACGATTTCATGGCTCTGTTTGAGCAAATCGTCGAGCTGGACTTCCCGTTCTTGGGCGCGTGCTCCGGCAACAGCCTGTTGGGCAAATTTTGTGGCGCACGAATCTCGACGAAATATGCCGAACCAGTGGGAGGCATCGATATCGTCCTCACGGACGAAGGAACAAAGGATCCGCTGTTGAACGGTTTCCCGGAGACTTTTCGCGTGCTTCTGGGGCACAAGGAAGCATGTGACGATGTCCCGCCGGGCGCGGTTCTTCTCGCATCGTCGGAAACCTGCCCGGTACAGATGTTTCGGCTGGGCACCAATGTCTATGCGACACAGTTCCATCCCGAAGGGGATCTCGAAGGGTTTACGATACGCATCAATGCATACAAGAGTCACGGCTACTTCGCGCCGGAAACGGCGCAAGACCTGATCGCCGCGATCGCCGACGAAGATACCCCCGAAGCGAAGCGGATACTCAATCGTTTCGTCCGCCGGTATCGGGCTCGCGAGCGTGAAGTAGTCAACTCGATTCTCTGAATGCCCGCGGATCTGGTATAAGCGTATTCGACACCGCAGAATCAAGTGAGGCCCATCATGCGTATTCCGACTCCGCTCGTCATGATAACGTTGCTGGCGCTGCCGCCAGTGGGCACCGTTAACGCACAGATCACCGACCCGCTGCCGGCCCCGGTAGAGAAACGGGGTTTGACCGTGCAGATCCAGGACGTCGCTCGCCTCCCGCACACAGGTAACTATCGACCCGCCGATCAAGACCGCAATCCGGCAAGCTGGGCGCGCGTCAGCTTCGTCCGCGACCTGCCGGACGGCCGTCGCTTCGCGAACGATTCGCGCGGTTTCTTCTATCTTCTCGATTCTGAAAACGAGCCCTCGCTTTATGCCGACGTTGGCGCCGCCTTCTCGCATGTGATTTACAACCGCAACCAGAGCGGTTTCATCGGCTTCGCATTTCACCCCGAATTCGCGCAGAACGGGCTGTTCTATACCGTGCACGGTGAGACCGCGGTCGATAATGACAAGACCCTGGATTTCATCCCACCGGGATTTTCCGAGGAAGATGTTACCTCTCACGATGTCATTACCGAGTGGCGAGCGATCGACCCCTCGGCGAACAAATTCGAGGGTACGCAGCGCGAGATGATTCGCGTCGGCCAGGTGGTTACCAATTACTCCCATCCTTTCGGTTACGTCGGGTTCAATCCAACGTCGGAACCCGGAGATCCAGACTACGGCCTGCTGTACACAAGCGGCAGCGATCTCGGGTTCAGCAACGGGCTCGGGCCGAATGCCGAGAACCCCGGCCAGACACAGCGGCTGGACTCGATTGTTACGGCTATTCTGCGGATCGACCCACGCAGTCCCACGGAATCGATGGGGACAAAGGGTATCGGCGATTACACGGTTCCGGAGATCAACCAGTTCGCAGCCGATGGCGACCCCAATACACTTGGCGAGATCTATGCCTATGGCTTTCGGAACGCGCACCGGCTGTCGTGGGACCTGGCGAATGGGACGATGTTCGCGTCTGATGTTGGTATGAACCAAATCGAGGAGATCAACATCGTTCGTGAAGGAGAAAACTACGGTTGGATGGCCCGCGAGGGATACTGGGAGAACGGCATGATTCGGCCTAACGGCGAACTGCATCAACTGTTCGAACTCCCGGCGGGCATCCTCGACGGAACGACAGAAGATCAATACACCTATCCCGTCGCGATATACGACCACAGTGAGGGAAATGCGATTACAGCGGGCTTCGCGTATCACGGTCGCATCGACGCTCTGCGGGGCAAGTTCGTATTCGGCGACCTCGTGCGGGGCCGGCTATTCGCGGCCGACCTTGCCGCAATGGAAGCCGCGGATGACGGCATTCCCGGTACCGTGGCGCCGGTCGAAGAGATACAGCTCTACGTGCACGATGCGGACGGTAACCGCGTCAACGTCACTATGCTTGAGCTCATCGAACGCGCCAACGGCGAGACCAGTGAGCGGGCAGATCTACACCTGAGCCACAGCCTCGACGGCGAGATTTTTCTGACGTCCCGGATGGACGGGATGATCAGGATGCTGGTGCCCGACGAAGGCTGAGCGACAGGTGATGCCCATCTAGTCGCGCGTTGCCGCGCCGCTCAAATCCTCGCTCTCGTACACGATCCGGCCATCAACCATCGTTAGTACTGATCTTAGGTCACGGATGTCGTCTTCAGGGACAGTCATATAGTCACGGTCGAGTACAACCAGGTCAGCTAGCTTACCGACCTCGATTGTGCCGAGCTTACTCTCTTTGAACATCAGGTACGCATTGGAGCGCGTATAGCCGATCAGCGCTTCCTCGCGAGTCAGCGTCCCGCGCACGAAGTAAGGCTGTTCAGTGGTGTCCTTACCGGTGACCAGCCACCACATCGTGAAGAACGGCGAGTCCTGGCCCGCAGTCTGGCCGTCAGAGCCGAAACCGTAAACGATGCCGCTCTCACGCAGCTTCGCCAGCGGCGGCGTATCCCGAACCTCGAGAGCTTCGCGCCACCAGTCGAGCGAGGCTCTGGACTCGGGCGACGTGATCGCGATATGACTGTGAATGGCGACCAGCATGCCGAGAGCCTTCATTCGATCGAGGAGCTCCGGCGCGAGCGTCGTCGCGTGGTCGATTCTCCAACGCAAGTCGGTTATCGGATACTGCTCGTTGATCTCCTCGTAGATCTCGATCTCTCGTTCCATGATCGAGTTACGATGGGCATGTTCGGTAATCTGCCAACCGCCGATCGCGGCGGCCGCGGAAATTTCTTTGTAAATCTCCCAGTCCTCTTCGGACACGTTGCCGTCATTTCCCGGAATCGGTCGATATACATGCTCACCGAAATGGGTCATCTGAAACATATCGGAGCCCAGGAATGGCTGCTGTGTGGACAAGCGTTCGACGACCTGCGCCACCTCTGCCGGATTGGTTGCAGTCTCGGCGTTGCCGAACTGCGGCGGATAATAGATCCGCATCTTCTGCTCGGGTGTGTCAGCGAAGTTCTCTTTCAGGTACTCGAACAGCGGCTCAGGAAATTCCGGACTGTTGTAGGTCTGAGATGTTGTCACGCCCAGCGCCAGATAGTCGTCGATCTCCATCTTGAGACCTTCGACCACGTTTGGTCCCGTGACCTCCGTGAACAGCGCTCGCAGGCTCCATTTGATGAAGACGCTGCCCAGGAACTGGCCGGTCGGATCGCCGTTCTCGTCGCGAAGGATTCGCCCGTCGCCGGGATCCTCCGGATCCGGCGTGTCGCGCGTGACACCGGTGTACTCCATGGCTTTTGTGTTGACGGTCGCCGAGCTGTATGCCGAGCTCCATCCGCCCGCGATGACGGGATTATCAGGCGCTGCGGCATCGAGCTCCTCGCGAGTGAAGTCCCCTGGTTGATCCAGGAATTGCAGCGACTTGAATCCGCCGAAAGCGAAGACCGTGTGCTCGGGGCCGTCGCCCGGGCCGATCTCCTCGGCTTTCTCGGCGATGGCCTCGAGCGCTTCTCTGCGAGAACGAATGTTGCCGAGCCGAACAACGTTCGGCCACATCGTCGCGCTGTATATCAGATGATTGTGATTATCGATAAGACCCGGAATCATCGTCTTGCCGCCAAGATCGATGATTCGTGTGTTCTCTCCTGCTAAAGCTTCAAGATCACCGCTGCCATCGACTGCTGAGATCGTGTTGCCCGTGACGGCGACTGCCTCCACTATCGAGAAATTTTCGTCGACCGTCACCACTTTACCGTTCGTGAATATGAAGTCTGGTGCGGGTTGAGTTTCGTCCTGAGGCTCGGGTGTGACGTCAGTCTGCGGCGGCAGCTCCGGTGACGAGCATCCAAAATTTAGAGCGATAGAACAGGTGAGTAGAGACAACCCGGCCAGCATTCCGAATGATCCGTACTTCTGCTTCACCATGTGTCTCCTGTCACCCGTTAGCGGTTAACGACGTTCTGCTCCATGTATCACGTGTACGCCTTCAGCGCAGCCAGTACCCGCTCCCTGCGGAAAGGCGGCCGCCGCAGGCGCACCCCGGTCGCATCATGAATGGCGTTCGCGATCGCCGCGATCATCGGCTTGTGACCCCCCTCGCCGGCGCCGTAGGGCGGCAGATCGGGACGATCCGGCTTCGGGTCACCGTTGACGATAACGACATCGATCGATTCCGGCGTGTCGGAATGCCGCAGGCTCGGGTGAGACGTCCAGTCGACACTCGTCACTTTCTCGTTATCGAACTGGAGCTCTTCCCAGAGCGCGCGACTCACGCCATGCAACATCGCGCATTCGACGGTCTGGCGCAGCCCCCCGGGGTTAATGACGAGCCCGCAGTCGTGGGCGCAGACCAGACGTTTGACCCAGACGCGGCCGGTCTCACGATTAACCTCCACTTCGGCGATCGTAGCGGCGATGGTGCCGCTGCGGTAAGTGTACGCGATGCCGCGCCCGGGGAGGATCGGGCCTGCGGTCGCTGCGATGCGCGGATTCGGTGAAGGCCGCGTGTCCCAGCCGTAGGCGTCGGCCGCGGCGCGGACGGCGGCCAAAGAGCGAGCGCGCCGGAACAGATCGTCCTCGGGACTTCGGGTCAGCATATCGAGACGGAACTCGACCGGATCGGCCTCCGCCTCTGCTGCCAGCTCGTCGATAAACGACTCGAAGGCGAGCGTCACCTGTGGACCGTTTGGGTCACGCAGGTTACCGGTACGAAGCGGCGTCTCCCAGATCATCGGAAGGCTGACGACATGCGCCGTCAGGCGCCGATTCGGAATGGCGTACTTACTCGCTGGCGTAGCGGCGCGGCCCTCGGCCGGACTCTCCGGACGTATGCCCATCAGTTGCGCGATCAGGACCGTGTCTGGCACATTGTAGCCGAGGTGGTTGTAATCGAGCGCGCGGGCATCGTAATCGAGCGCGATGACTTTACCGTCGGCGTCGAGCCCGCCGCGCAGCTTGAACGTGTAGGCCGGGCCCTTCGTGTCCCAAGCCGTTTCCTCGTCTCGCATCCACTGCACGCGTACGGGCCGGCCGAGTTCGTGAGCGAGGAACGCCGCTTCGAAGCCGGCATCGTCAGCGGCCGTGCGACCGTAAACCTGCGGCCCGTCCATGTACACGACTCGAACCTGCTCGCGAGGCAGATCGAGAAATTGCGCGACGCCGTTCCGCAAGCCGTAAGACTTCATGTCGTTCGAGTAGATCGTCAGTTGGCCACCCGAGAAATCGGCAAGCGCGTGCGCCGGGCCGATCGCGGTGTGCCCCTGAATCGGAACTTCATAGTCGGCCTCGATAACCCGGTCCGCGGTTGCGAGTGCCGCGTCCGGGTCGCCCTGGCTGTCCGCCTCGTGGCTCGACATGGGCGTAACGCTCCGCATGTAGTCGAACAATTCGTCCGATGCCGGGAACGGTGCCTCCGACGGCGGCGCCCAGTCCGCCTGCAACTGCCGGGCGGCGTTGATAGCCTGCTCTTCGCGTTCGCAGATCACGGCCACGTAGTTACCGCGACTGATGACCCGGACGAAACCCGGCATCTCGGCAACCGACGACTCGTCGATACTACGCAGCATGGCGCCGGCGACCGGCGGCCTGACATTCCGCGCATGGACCATGCCCGGAAGCTTCACATCCACGGCCCAGGTCAGCGATCCGTCGACCTTGGCCGGAATGTCGTAGCGCTGGATCGACTGGCCGACCACGCGAAGCTCATTGACGGGTTTAACATCGGCCATCCCCCGGGTGGCATTGATGTTGTTGCCGGTAAGCGCGATATCGAACCGCTGCCCGCCGACGAGTTCGGAATAGGTGACCGATTTGGCCGTGTCGGCCCCGGCCGAGATCGTGGCGTCACTGACCGTGAGCTCTGCGACCGGTGTCTCCAGGTGCTCGGAGGCGAGGTCCAGCAACACCCGCCGCGCTTCGGCGGCTACCCGACGCATCGGCCAGCCGTCGCGTTCGATACCGTCGGAACCGCCCGAGCCTCCCTGGTCGGGCGTTGTGTCGGTGCTGCCCATGACGAGGCTGGTCGTGTCGTAGGCAATGTCGAGTTCGTCGCACATCATTTGTCGGAACGCCGTGCCGGTACCCTGGCCGCCATCCGTCTTGCCGACGAAGAAGGTCGCGGTGTTGTCCGGATGGATCACGATCCAGGTGTCAAGCTGCAGATAATCCGGATCGGGATACGGACCCTCGCCGGCGACCTGTGCAAGCACGTTGCCGCCGGGGACGGCGCTGATGCTGCAGCTTAAGACCAGGGCGCCGGAAGACTTCAGGAAATTCCGGCGCGAGGTGGATGGGTTGACGCTTAGGAGCGCGTCCTCAACTGCTTTCGGAAGCCGAAGTGTTGTGCTCATTCGGTCACCACGCGCTTGATCGCCTTCTGAATGCGGTAATAGGTCATGCAACGGCACAGCGCACCTTCCATCCCCTCGCGGATCTCCGCGTCGCTCGGGTTCGGATTCCGGTCGAGCAGCGCTTTCGCGGTCATGATCTGGCCGTTCTGGCAATAGCCGCACTGCGGCACCTGCTCATCGATCCAGGCCTGCTGCAGCGGATCGAGCTGGCCGTCGCTCGAAAGACCTTCGAGCGTGCTGATCTCGCCGCTTACCTGAGAAGCGGGCAAGACGCACGAGCGTGTTGCGACCCCATCGACGATCACCGTGCAGGCGCCGCACTGGGCGAGTCCGCAGCCGAAGCGTGGGCCTTGCAGTCTGAGATCGTTGCGCAGCACGTACAGAAGGGGCGTCGACTCGTCGATATCCACTTCGTGGGTTGCGCCGTTGACGCGCAGTGTGACGATACTCATTGGTTACCCTCCCGGTACGCGGGTTTCGTACAGCTTAGACCCTAGAATAATGCCATTTTGGACTCAATGAACGGTTGCTACGGCCGATAGCGGATATTAGCGGCTTCCGCTAGCATACAGAGCTACGCTTGGCGCAGATTCTGCCGGCCAGGCTCGCGAGACACTGGAGTCATGCGACAACCAGAGTTCTTGCTACTATTTTAGCCACCACAAGTTATGCAATTGTACTCGGGAGTCATACGATGAAGATACGGACTGGATGGTTCACATTAGCGACATTAGTGCTCGGCAGTACCGGAACGCTGCGAGCTCAGGTTGAAAACCCGATACCGGATCCGGTCGTAACCAGAGATCTCGCTGTCGAGATCCGCGAGATAGCGCGCCTTCCCGACACGAGTGAACTTGATCCCTCATTCGGAACGAGCCCGGTGGGCTGGGCGAAAGTCAGCTACGTGCGCGACCTACCAGACGGCAGACGCTTCGCCAACGACTCGCGCGGCTTTCTCTACTCCCTCGACAGCGAAAACGAGCCATCACTGTATCTAGAGTTCCGTGATGTCTTCGCGCACATGACATATCAGAGCTTGCAGAGCGGAGTAATCGGATTCGGGTTTCACCCGGAGTTCGCCGACAACGGCCTTTTTTATACGGTGCACGTCGAAACTGCCGAGGGAAATCCGGAAGTGCCCGACTTCATTCCGCCGAATTTTACGATCGACGACGTGACCTACCACAACGTCATTACGGAATGGCGGTCCAACGACCCTTCGTCAGACACATTCGACGGAACTCGACGTGAATTGCTTCGCGCGGCGCATGTCGTCGATAACCCGTTTCACGCTCTGGGCCATGTCGCTTTCAATCCAACCTCGGAGCCCGGCGATCCTGACTATGGTCTGATGTATATCGGCAGCACAGATCTCGGTTTCAGCAACGGTGGCGGACCGAACGCGGCAAACCCGACGCAGACTCAGCGTCTGGACACGATACTCACTGCGATACTGCGAATAGATCCGCGCAGCCCGTCGGAGTCCGGTGGAATCAAAGGTATCGGGGACTATACGATTCCAGCGATCAATCAATATGCGGCCGATGGCGATCCCAACACATGGGGCGAGATCTACGCGTCCGGATTCCGCAATCCCCATAGGCTCTCTTGGGACATGAGCGATGGCACGATGTTCGCGATGGATATTGGCATGAGCCATATCGAGGAAGTCAACATCGTTCACGAAGGCGGAAACTATGGCTGGATGCGCCGCGAAGGATATTTCGACAACGGCGTCAACATCTCTGGCAATCTGGACGTTGTCTTTACCCTGCCACCAGAGATTCTCGACGGCAGTCAGGTAGATCGCTTCACCTATCCGGTGGCGGTCTATGACCATGACGAGGGAGTGGCGATTACTAACGGCTATGCGTATCGGGGTGTGATTTCCGCCCTGCGCGGAAAATTCGTCTACGGTGATCTGCAGCGCGGACGCCTGTTCGCCTCCGACATCGAAGCCCTGAAGGCCGCCGACGATGGGATACCGGATACGGTTGCACCTATCGAGGAAATTCAGCTCTTCGTGCGCGACGCCGACGGCGAACGACGCGACGTGACGCTCTGGGAGCTTATAGAAGAGAGGCTCGGAAGATCTGTTACTCGGGCCGACATGCACCTGAGTCGGACCAGCGACGGTGAAATTCTCGTCACGACCCGGCAGGATGGCACAATTCGGATGCTGATGGCTGATTAAGCTTGGTACGGTGGAGCAGTTTCTCCTAATGCGAAACGATCAGATCAGTTTCGTTTAACGCCCGCCTTGCCTTCAGGGCCCACTGTAAACTTCCTCGCCTTCGACCACCGTCATAACCGAGTAAAGCGTCTCGATTTCTTCTTCGGGTACGGTCAGGTAGTCGCGGTCGAGAACCGCGAAGTCCGCCAGCTTTCCGGGCTCCAGACTGCCAAGATCGCCTTCACGAAAAAGCATGTAGGCATTTGAACGCGTATGGGCAGTCAGTGCAGCCTCGCGAGGCACTGTGTCATGCAATGTCTTTTCGCCGGCTGCGCTGCGCCCGCTTACCGACCAGCCCAGGGCGTGGAACGGGTTCGGGCTGGCAACCGTCGTCGCATCTGAACCCAGTCCCCAGATGGCGCCAAGTTCATGAACCGTCCTGATGGGCGGTACGGTTTTGCCTGCCTCGCCCAATCGCTCGGCCGCTTCCGGGCTCGTATTTCTCATGGTGCTGTGCAGTGCGAACAACATGCCAAGATTACGTGCGCGTTCAATGGATTCGAGGGATATATTGTTGGCGTGCGCGATGGTCATCCTGAGGTCGCCAATTGGGTAGGTGTCGCTCAGCCCTTCGTACACCGACAGCACGGCTTGGATCTTCGGTTCCATGTGCGAGTGTTCATGCAATTGCCATCCGTTTTCGATGGCGGCAATTACGATATCGCGATAGTGATCCAGGTCTTCCTGCGACAGCTCCCACGGCGGAGATCCGGGCCTGGCCGGACCGGCTCGCATCGGTGCGTAAATCTGTTCTCCATATCCGAACTGCGCAAATCGCAGGTCTTCATTGTCGGGCGTACGGCTTTGAATCTCAGCAACGATCTCGGCCACAGAGTCATCGTTGCTGTTTTGCCCGTTGAGGGAATAGAAGACACGCAGGCTCAGGTTATTATTCTGAGCAACGCGGCCCACGGCATCGTAGAACTCCGGAGTTACCCCGTTGCCGCCGACGTCATACACCGTGGTGAGCCCCATCTTATGCATGCTCTGTATGGTGGCCTGCAGGCTGTTATCCCAGACATCATCGGCCACCGGGGGAATAGCAGACGAAACCAGGCCCATTGCTCTACCGCCAACAAACTCACCGGTCAGGTTGCCGCCATCATCTTTCGTGATGCCGCCGGGTCCCTGGTGCTCGGTGTCGTTCGTTATGCCAGCAGCTTCGAGGGCTGCCGAATTTACGAAGACGCGTGCGTAGGCCTCCTGGATATAGACCGGCGTGTCCGGGAGCACGGCATCCAGTTCCGCCAGCGTGAATATGTCACTGTTGTCCTGGAACTGGGCGGGGATCCAGCCCCCGAAGACCATGACCCATTCACCTTCGGGCAACTCACTTGCGCGCTGCTTGAGCATCTCCAGCGCCTCGGCACGCGAGGTGACACCATCCCATCGTACCTGCCGGTACCATGTCTGAGAGGCACGAATAAAGTGCATGTGATTATCAATTAAGCCCGGTACTACCGTTTGCCCGGCGAGGTCAGTTCGTCTGGTTCCTTCTCCGGCAAGTGCGGCAATCTCCTCGTTGGTTCCGGTGGCCATGATTCTGCCGTCAGCGATCGCCATCGCCGGAACGATACTAAAGTCTTCGTCGACCGTAAGGATTTTGCCGTTGGTAAATACCCAGTCGGCGGCGGATTCCGGGGCCGCTGCTGGCGCTGCCGTCACGGCCGGGTCTGGTGTAACTGCTGTTGGCGCGGGCTGCTCGGAACAAGCCGCCAGTGCGGCTACGGTAAATAATGATCCCGCCCAATATTTCAGAGATTGCATCAAACTTTCCTCTTTCATGGATCTCGAGAGAACCGCTCAGCACTTTCTTGCTCGCAAACATAATCGTACATTGGGGCATCGTCCGCGACTCGCGTTAGCTCGACACTACTGGTATACGGTTCGCTCAGATAGACGGGATCATCGACAGTATATTCCACAGTAAGCGTGCGACCGTCCTCGCTTGCCGAGTATCGCTCGATCACCGTCTTCTGTTCGCTCGACGGCACATCCGCCCCACCGCCATTCGTGCCCACAGCAATCGCAAGGCCCCACGCAGACACAGGGTAATCGAGACTTTCAACGACGAGTTGGCCGCCTTCAATACGGCCTGACACGACGCCTAAGACACCTAAAGACTCTGCGCGCCTGGGCGCGCCGTTTAGAGGAATACTACGCGACAGGCTGTAGACCTCATGATAAAAAATGACTTCACCCTCGTTGACCTCAATATCGTTCAGGTAGGGCGCATAGTAGATTCCCGGCATACTAATTGGCTCGCAGAAATTAGCAGGTGAGAGCTGCGGATCGTAGTTCTCCCATGCTGCAAGGCCTTCGGGGCTAAGCGAAAAAGGAGATCGAGTCGTAGGCTCAGGGAAGGGCGCCTGCCATCGACCCTCCAACGCTTCAATGCCCGCTACGGCCCGTCTCTGAGAGGTATCACTGGGCGCCAGAATCTCGCCGAACGTCCTACCATCCTCCGCGACGAATCCAGTCCCGAATACCAGTGGATTTCCCGGCATTCGGTTCGGCATTGCACTTACCGTGATCATATCGCCCGGTTCGAAGGTGTTCGCGTCCAATCCCATTCGCCGAAGGTGCGCCAAGGAAGCCAACTCGACTTCCCATCGTTCGACGCCACCGTTTTCGCCACGCACGTCGATAAAAATAAATGAGTGCGGACTCCTCAAATTGTACTCGGCAACAGTGCCGATGATCTCAATTGACTGCTCGGGAACGTAGTGCGCCCGAACTGAGTGGTGGGCTGAAGCCACGAGGGGGAAGATCAACAGCCCCAGAACAACGCCGATAAATTTCATAATTCCCTCGAACTATTGATGATTTGAACGAAAGAACCCGGCCGAAGCCGGGCCCATGTTTCGGTCGTTCAGCCCAAGCCTGATGACAAGACCCGGCTCATCGTCTAGTCAGTCGCAAAGCAATACAGCAAGCCATCGCCACCGGTCGCCCGGAGATCCGCCTGGGAGCAGCTTCGAGACGGGTGCGCTGCGTTCCAGGAGGTGTTGCCGCCGCCCTGGCGATCGAAGTGACCGACCATCGCACTGCCTTCACCGCTGCTTGTCCAGTTATTGCACGTGTGATCATCGTCATCCGGAAAGAACGCCGTGCCGTCGGCCATAGCACCCGTGAGAATGTCGTGCCGATTCGTCTCGTCGCCCCGGCCAAGCACGCGATTGCCGTCCTCATCGAGAGCCGTGCTTCTGACGACATTGGGACCCAGGTGCAACTGGTCAATGTTCTCGGCAATGAGTTCGCCGGCGGCATTGTGCCAGGGGCCGTCACCGATTCGGCTGCGCGCGTCAACTCCGCGACCACCCTCTTGCTCGGTGCCGAGATACGCGGCCCATGTCTTGTCCCCCGCCCCAGCGCCTTCAGCAAGCGCCTGGCAATGAGCATCCGCGCCTTCGATACCACCGAGGTCACCACCGTTACCCGGTCCGTTACTGGTGATAAAGAAGGTCATGTCCTGGGCAAAAGAAGCTTCTGCGCCCACCAGGGCCAGAACACCTGCCGTCAATATACAAAACATTTTTTTCATTAGTCTTTCTCCTTTTGTGTTAATTAATCACGACTAGTTCATTCTAGAGCCATGACGACATCCTACAACAACAGGACGGCGGCTAACGCCAAGAATACGTAAAAGCCAACCACATCCGTGATGGATGTCAGCAACGCACTCGATGCGACTGCCGGATCTAAACCGGCGCGCTGAAGAATCACGGGGAGCGTGCTACCGGTGATCCCTGCGGTTAGGAGATTGATCACCATGGCGAGCGCGATGACGCCGCCTAGGGCCGGGCTTCCAAACCACACCCACGCAATGCCACCGATGAGGACGGCAAAAAGCAGGCCGTTGAGGCCACTCACCAGAATCTCTTTTCGGATAGCACGGAGTGCGTTCGTCTCTGTGAGCTCTTTCATGGCGATGGCGCGGACGGCGACAGTCAAAGCCTGGATACCCGCGGTCCCACCCATGGTGGCAACGATGGGCATAAGGATAGCTAACGCCACCAGCTCCTGGATGGTGCCGGCGAAAAGACCGATCACTGCCGAGGCAGCGATGGCGGCGACCAGATGGATCATCAACCAGAGAAAGCGAGAGCGCGCCGTATCCATGATCGCGCGAAATAGCTCGTCCTCCGCACCAACGCCGGCGAGGCCCATGATGTCCTCTTCGTGCTCTTCGTGGATGACGTCGACGATATCGTCGACGGTAATGACGCCCAACAGCCGTCCGTCAGCGTCAATGACCGGCGCGGAAATCAGATCCCGTTGGCGAAACAGGAACGCGACCTCCTCCTGGTCCATGTCTGCAGGAATAATCCGCAAATCCGAGCGCATGATCTCGTTGAGCGCTACGTCGCGGGGAGTCCGAAGCACGCGGCTCAGCGGGATCGTTCCAATGGGTCGATGGGCCGGATCTATCAAAAACAGATCGAAGAAATCGGCGGGCAGATCATCGGCGTCTCGCAAATAATCGATCGTCTTGCCAACATTCCAATTCTCGGGGACCGCGACCACTTGGCGCTGCATGAGCCGGCCGGCGCTATCCTCGGGGTAGGATAGCCCTTCTTCGATGAGGGTCCGGTGGACCCGAGGAAGGGGTTTCAGAACCGCTTGCCGTACTTCCGCATCCAACGCTTCGACGACATCAACCGCGTCATCGGTCTCCATGGACGCGACCGCCTCAGCCACATGGAGAGGCCCAAGCTGATTAATGACCTGCTCGGCGACTGCGTCATCCAATTCCGCCAGAATTTTCGGAGCGAAACCTTCACGCAGGACTTCGACCAGTCGCTCCCGCTCCTCAGGCGACACGTGCTCCAGAAAATCAGCAATATCAGCCGGATGCAGCGACTGTACTAGTTCGCGCACTGTGCCCGGTTGATGGGCGCGGAGTGCGTCGATGACATCGGAAACCAGGGCGACATGAAGATCGTCCGGTTTGCTGGTCCGTTTAGAACTCATAATAAAATCGGAGACCTCCGAGGATGGCTACGTGATCTTCGCGCCCAAAGACCGAGACGCGCTACTCACCCGATAGAGTGCATCTCATAGCTCCCTCAGATACGCAGAGCCTTGCATAACCGGCTGCCTACGGCCATTAGCGGCCGAAAGGAACCCACAAGGAATCCCTTTACGAGAACCCGAATCGGCTATTGACTCGGCGGCCCTGCGGGTTTCAAGAGATCAAAGAACCCCATGTTGAGGACATCACCCGACGGTGTGGTTAGGGTTTGACCCATCACAGATGTGACGGGGGGGCGGCCCGGGTGGCCCACGGTCGTGATGGTCTGACCGATCGTCACCGAGTCGTTGGTCCAACCACCCATCTCCCTCATCTGCCCGACGTAGGCCTGGGCGTAGACGATCACCTCCGCCGGCTCGCCATCCGAGCTCGTCACCTCGATAACAATCTCCGGATGTGGATTACGTAGGCGGAAGCTCTTCACGACTCCGGTTATTTCCACAATCTCATTGAGATTGTAGAGAGCGGCGTGGGAATGGTGTGCTTGAACTCCGCCCGCCATCAGCAGAATCGAGCCCGTCAGTAGACTCAATGTGCCCCATCTCATGACTTCTCTCCTCGGTCGACGCGGCAAAATCGTTTATCGCCCAGTATACGCAGAATTGGGGGTGCAGGTGCTTGCAATCGTGTCTATTGAGAAGATCGATACGTCCATCAATCAGAACGATTGCAGAGGACCTCCCTAGTCCGGGTACTTCGACACGGGGAGCGTATCCAACTGCCGCCTGGATTGCTCGGGGTCGCAGTCGCCCCACTCCCCGGGCGGAAACGCTGTACGCTGAATCTGGCGTGTCCATGTAAACGGTTCGGTCAGAAAGAGCGAATCCTCATAAGTGATCTCGAGCTCGAGTGAATCGGGACTGGTCCGCGTGTAACGCTCAGTCAGCCGCTTACGCGGTGAGCTCGGGAGATGCCCGTGGTCATCCAGCCCGTCAGGATCGAAAGTGAAGTTCGTGGTCTCGATGACCAGCACATCCCCTTCGTAATGACCAATCGAGTGGCCGTGATAGAAGAGTTCATTCGCCGGTGGATGGCGCCGGCCATCCATCCAGATGGTTCGGCGACCATCGTCGTGCTCATACGAGATGAGTACCCGATCCGCTCTCTGTACAATATTTGTCGGCGTAGGGTGGACTAGGAGGCTCGGCAGCGGAGCCGGCGCACAGTCCCACATCCCCGACACAGGCTCGTCGAAGAACTCCGTCCACGCGCGAGCCCTGGCATTCAACGGCATCTGATCGATGGGAGCCAGGCACTCACTCCGCAGTTGTCCGTGGTGATCGACGTTCCACTCCCCGCAGGAAAAAAACTCCCGAATGAGCTGCCAGTTTCCGGAGAGGTCAGGCGCGCCGCTTGGTTGAGCGACAAGCAGCGTCGGTGTGAGAACGGTCACAAGTGACAGCAATGAAATATTTTTTGAAAGGCGCAGCAACTTCCAAGCCCCCGTTTCACCGAGCGGTGCAAATGTCATTTCGTCTTAGACAAATAGCACAGCATCATCTATCCGTCAACGGGACAGTACCTAGCCTCAATCTGCGGATTTGACCCGCAAGCGGGCCACGCAGAATCACAACGAACGACCGCTAGGGCTATCTAATGTCCGCTCAAGACTCCAAGACCGTCGAGCAAATTCTCGGTAATGACCACATCCTTGAATATGTAGTGCGCGCCCCTCTGATCAGCATAGCGAGCTATGGCGTTTCGTGTGGCATCGTCAATGATGCCCGTGAAATCTCCGTCGTAAATCCCACGCTGCCGCAACATGCTTTGTAGTCGGGAAATCTGGCCGCTCGTGAGCGGCTTTTGCAAAATGACGTTTAGTGCTCCGGATGCTGTCGAAGTGACCAGAACACGCTGGTCGATCTCGACTAACATCGCAACCGTGCGTTCAGAATTATCACAGTGCAGGCTAATACGACGCGCACTGATATAGTCCGGTATCACTGACGGCTCCAGGCGGTCGATGATGACATCGGACAGATTGGGGTCTTCGAGTGAGGTCGTGTATTCGGTTGTATCTTTCCACGACCAGGCATCGCATTTCGTCCCGTCGATCCATTCGAGATGCTCACCAAAAAAAGCCGTCTTGCCAAAAAAGTCTGTTTCGATATCCGGAGTGCTTTCCACTTCGCTCGAACGCCGCATCGCGACCACTTCATATTCGCCGGACAAATCAGCCAACGCCGGCCCGGCAACCAATATTGTTAGTATGACTACAACGAAACATCGGATCGAGGCCACTACTGCGAATTTGGGCGATGGTCTCACCTACTATTCGGCGCTGTGCCACGGTCCAAGTACTTCGACGGTCAGTGTGCCAAGCATTGTCTCGACGGTGCCGATGGCCTGATCGAAATATTCCGGGCTGGCAACAAAAAGGTAGTTACATGCCATGTACGAACCGCCGCCACTATAATGCCTCACCTTAATATCTTGTCCGGCAGCATCCTGCCCGGTGTACGTGGTCGCAGAAATGCCCTCGCTCGTTGTCTGAACATTGCGGTGCGGTTCTGCAACACAGTGCGGATATCCATGGGCCTCTAGAAACATTGCGGATACATCGTTCCTGTCGAGACGATCCAGCTGCTGCACATACCGGCTCAGGACTTCGTCACCCTTTTCTCTGTAAGTTCGTGGCGATATGCGACCATCCGGGAGCCCTTCAACTAACAGCGTAAGTTTCGGCGTAACGGCACCGGCAACACTAACGTCGAACGGCGTAATTTCGACAACAATTTGTCCTAGTTGCGGTCCGTTTAGCTCCGCATAAATCGTATCGGTTTCATTGGCGATCCAGTCAACGTGCACTTGCAGTTCAACACTGCCGTAAATGTAATTTTCGACTGAGAGTGGATTGCCAGACCGTGTCGAGAAATACTCCGTTTCGCGAAAGCTGTCGAACAATTCCTCGTAGCGAACACCGACTGATGCTGCGATACGATCCAGGGCCGCTTCCTGGGCAGGATTGATCTCCGAGCCACCGTCATCCATGAACCTCAGCGAAACGACTGCGCGGCCATCGAAAACAGCCGCATATTCTTTGCCCACTGGGTTTCTAAAATTTCGCTTCACGTAATCGCCGTTTTCGAAAACACTAGTTGGCGACACATAACGATAATGCGTTGTCTGCCCCATGGTTTGATTGTAGCCACCGTCGAAGATTTTTTTTCGCGATATATCTTCAGGATCAATCTTGAATATTTCTTCGGCGAGATCGTCACGACTATCGACCCAGTTCTCAAGACTGATCTCGTCCTCGAAGATAATGAGCTCCAGCTGAATTGGGGAGAGATCGTCGAAGTAAATCTGGCTGCGCGCAGATTTCGTGGGTGCGAATGAGCCATTGAAATAATCATCCCCGGTCGAGGTATCGTAGTACTCGAGTCCCTCGGCGCCAGGCGCTTCCAGCGAGATGACGTAATCTTCAAAGGCCGGCAGCGACTGAGGCCTGAGTTGCTGGCCAAGGGCTAAACCGCTCAACAAGGTGAGGGCTGCAAAGGCGCCACTGGCGCGAGCGAGATGTGCGGATATTTTTGTCATTTTCCGGCCCCGATCGTGGGTGGTGGCTCCATCCATGTGCCGTAAAGACCCGTTCGCCACACTACAATACTATAGAATATACGCGCAGACACTACATACAGGGGAAGGTTGTTATGCAAGCACGATACGTCTCTCTTGCTGCATCTCTAATAGCCACATGCTTTTGGCTCCTCACCGCGCGAGCGCAACAACCCGAATTTGACCCCGTCTCCGTAACACTCAGCTATATCGAGTCAGTTGAGTTCGAAACGCCAGCGTCCGACCAATGCGGTGGTGGCGGCATATTCGGCGCCATGGAATGCGTTGGACAAAGGATTGACGGAACCGTCACCGACGCTGAAGCATCGGTCGATGTCATCGAAACGGGTTCTGCAAGAGCCACCTTTACGGTTACGCCCGTCCTGTTACCGATCCCGGATACCGAGTCCTTCCAGGTGCGAATCCGAGTCAACGCAGGCAGCCCGGTAATAGCGGGAGAACTGGACGACCAGTCACGATCCGACGTTGCCAGTGATGCCAACCTGGTACGCGAGCGGCTGCGGCGATGGCGGCTGATGCTCGATGATGAACAGGTTTCTTATCTTCGCCAGGGCGATATCTTACAACTGCCAATCGCAACGCCGTTTGCCGGTCTAAAACTTCTGCAGCCGGAAAACGAAGCCGTTGTTGCCGTGTATATGCCATCCGGAGACATCCTGCGATCCATCGAATTTTTTGGGCGCGTGCCCTCGAGCGATTCTGATGGCGTTCCCGATAGCGGCGACGGATTTAGCGAACTGAAGATTTCCACCGTCGACGTCGACACGCCATTTCGTGTGCAATTGACCTACGATGAAGCACCGGACAGCCCGCCATTGAGCGTCACGTTACGCTGGCAGGGTGGCGGCCAACGCATAGCTCTCGAGCGAACGAGTGATGCCACGGAATTCACCAGCACCTGGTACGTAATTAGCCCCGAGTCTCAACGCGATCTGCGAGAAGGCGGACGAATGACCGGGTCCGGGGAAGACTGGGCGAAAGAGGCGGCCGCCAGATTCGCTGGCAACTGGAACGTTTCGCACGCCGGTGGAGACATCGGAGATTCTACGGGCATCGCGTTCGTTTCCGGTGACGGTTCCAACGTGCGGTTGTTTCTGCAATCCGAGAATGAGAAAGCGCGTTACGAATCCGTCGAAGTGCTGGCGACGTGGGACGAGTCGAACAACGGTCATACGCTGGATGTTCGATTCCAGCGCAAGGGCGATGACGAAGCCTGGGGGCCACCGTTGGCAGCGCGCGCGCCGGAAGGCCGCGTCATCTATGTGACCGAGGGTGCCACGACAATGACGGCCGAGGCCCGCGATCGACGGGAACAGGTCGCGGTTGAATTGCCGGACGAGCCACCAGAGCGTTTCCGGGCATCGCTGATGAATCGAGGTGACGCGAGTTTGCGGATGTCCGGCGCCTGGAACGTCGAGCGCCGCGACGGCAGTCTCGGCTCTAACGGGATGCAGACCTGGGGCACGGCCCCGAGAATCGAAGGTATTGTTGTTCTGGAAGAGCAGCGCCCTCCTCTGCGACCGTTGGGTAATTACGCGAGCTTCGAAGCCGACGACAATCCGACGTCTGCCGAATACATGTATGAGGAGGGGCCTAACGACGCTAACCGTAGCACCGACTACCCATTCCGGCGCGACGCGCAGAATGACAGTACGACACGCACGCTGATGGTCTACGGCTACAACTTGCCGCAACGAGGTTCCGAGGCCTTGGCTCTCGATTCCAACGATGAACATCTGCGCTATGAATTGTTGACCTTTCCAGGCGAGGGGAAAGACGAGCTGTTCGAAAAGGGCTGGCGATTGCAGGCCGAACGAGCGGCTAAGGCTGCCGCCGCTGCGGCCGCCGCGCCACCGAGCATTACCAGTGTCGCCCTGCGTGACGGCGGCGATGACTCATCGCCGTCTGGCCCCGTGCCTGATCCGGGTGACAAGACCGCCTTGATATTAACCGCACATATGACGGAAGGCGTTCTAGCGGGCGTCAAAGGTCTGACCGTCAATGCCGCTGGTGGCGCTTGGCACCTGGACTTTGCGGATTCTAATGTGTTTCCGCAATTTGCCAATCGCTTCCGGGAGGACGCAGCAAGCGGCGAAGGAGAGTTCGAGCCGACCGAAGCGGTGTACTTGAACAACGAGTTCTACATTACGCTGGATGAGCAGTCCCCCCTACCCTATGAATCGCTTGAGTTGCGCCTGATGGTTAACGGTACCGCGGTCAAAGCTATCGACGCCACCCGTCACGACGTGGATGAACGTTGTGCTTCCGACTCAGATAGCAATTCTGCCGTCAAAGCCCGCCTGGGATGTCAGCCGCCGTACCGGACGCCGCCGATCAAGTTGTTGCGCCGCGAATTGGCGGATACATCGTCGCCGAATGACAACGAGGACATCAGCATCTACGTCGGCCCGAACGATCGAATTGAAGCAGAGCTCATAAATCCGTTTCTGGTGCGCTCAGCACCGGCGCGTGTCGCAGCACAGGTTGTCGTTGAGCCAGGCGATCTCGGCGAAACCTGGAAGGGCGCGCTGCAACGCGTTGCCGTCTGTCACAACGAGACAAACATCGACTTCGACACGATGACGAACGAAGAATCCGATGTGTATTCGAATTTCATATTTACCGAAAATTGGCGACAGATTCTCATGCCGCAATTTTTCGGGCTGCCAGAATCTCGCGAAATTGAAATCACCAAAGGTGATCACGCTGCCGGAATACTCATTCGTGACCAGTTCTTGAAAAACCTGAACAACGCCATCCCAGAACTGACGTCTATATTGACCGACGATGAAAAAATGTGGCAGTTCTTCCAGACACGCGCCGCATCGAATATGCCTTTCTGGGACTTGATGACAGTAGATTTCGGTCCCGGAATTACAAATTTGTATATTGAGTGGGCTAAGGAATCGGTGCTGGAAGTAGGTGACATTGTCACACCGGAGTTAGTTCAGGAATGGGCTCGCGCAGGTGCGGACCTATTTAGCGGCGACGGGCGAACTGCGAACGACGGCGACTGGGTGATTGGCGACCTCGTCGAGAGCATTACGAGTCATCCGGAGCACTTCAGCAATTCAGACCGGCACTCTTACCTGTTCGCGCTTCGCATGACTAAACAAGCGTTGCGACTGCTGATCGATCGGGCATCGTTTGCCTATGCACGAGCCAGCAATGCGGGTGATTGCAACGTAGAAGAGCTGATGGTGATAAGTGGCCAGGAAGCGAATGGACTGGTGGCACAGATCCTGCCAAGACTGATGCGGCGCTCCGATGACGGTGTTGGTAATCTTTGGGAACCTGATTTTATAGCCCAGGGCTACGTCAAAAGCCTGGAGACTAAAGGCGCTGCCATTCGCGCCCTTGAATCCTACGGACGCATCGATGAGGCCTACCAGGCGATGGCGCTGGCTGCCGTAACCGCAGGCGGTGCGGCATTGCTGACAGCCAGCGGCGCAGCGGTAGCTGGCAGCTACCTGATGCTGGCGGCAGATACAGCCGACATCATCATCTACGGCAGTGAAAGTCTGAATCAATACGTCGAGAGCCAGCCGCTCATCGACTATGCAGAGGGTGCAACCGCGGGTGGATTCTCGCAGAGTTTCTATGACGAAGCCGTTGCGATGAAGGCGGAAGGCTGGGAAGCGGCGGTTGGATTACTGGCGCCGGCGATCGGTGTGGTCACGGGAGTCGGTGCAATCGGCGATGCTGCTGCCGCTCGCCGCGGCAAGCAGTTGCTCGATGGCATGGACACGATTACCAAAGAAGCAATCGAAAATCTGTCTGAGGCCGACCAGCGCGCATTGTTCTCTTATTTCGGAGATCTGCAAAACCGACGTCCGGGAAGCACCCTGCGCGACATCAATAATCTCGGCCAGGTACATAACGCGGCGGAAGGGGCTGACTACGCCAAATTCGCGGATCATTTCGCCGAGTCGGGACTGGATGTCACCGGACCGACGATGCGCCAGCGATTTTACGGCGCGTCGACAGCTGACGAAGCCGTCGCTGGTCGCTCGGCGGTAGACGACCTGTTTGAGAGCCCGGTATCCCCATCAACGGCGGACCCGTTGGATAATGCACCGCCGACGGTCCGGGTCACGGACGACGTTGACGGTCGCACGGTACGTGCAGAAACAGAAAACCCGCGTGGGCTCGACGATCTGAGCGACGATCCCCCGACGACGGCGCGCAGTGGCGAGGACCCCGGTGATGACATTGCGCGTACAAGTGATGACGCTCCAGCACGAACCGGCGACCGAAATCCTGACACAACTGACACTGTCCGAACGACCGATAACACTCCCGCCCGAACCAACAACGGAAACCCTGATACCAACAACAATGCGCGGCCGAGAGATAACACGTCGACATCCACCGCGCGCAACGATCCCGATGCGACTGCCGATACAGTCCGTGCCAGTGACGACACACTTCGTGCAGATGCCGACACTTTGCGAACGAGTGACGACACACCGGTTCGGCCTGTGCGTAACGATCCCGATGCGACGGCCGATACGGTGCGGGCCAGCGACGACACGCTTCGGGCGGATGCCGACACTATACGTACAGGCGACGACGCTCCGGTTCGAACGACAAGCAACGATCCAAACACCGCATCTGCGCGTAACGCAGGAGATGCCTCGGATCCCAATGGTCCATTTGTCGGGCTCGATGAACGGCTCGGTCCCGAGTTTCGGGGTGCATTGGACGAAGATTCAGCAACACCGGCGCGAGTCAGGGGTGACGCTGCCGATCCCAACGGTCCATTTGTTGGTCTCGATGAACGGCTCGGCCCGGAATTCAGAGGCGCATTGGATGGCGACGCAGCGACGCCAGCAGCACGGACTACCGATACTCCTGAAGATACGTTTCGCCCGGCGACATCGGATGGCCCGGATACGGCTCGCGTAGATGCTGGGCCTTCGGACTGGAAGGCAGATCTCGAGAATGTCGGTGACGTAACTGTCGTAGGGCCCGACGGCGTCAGTCGAAGGTTGAATTTTGGCGAAAGACGAGGTCGTGGTGTATCGGCCGCCGTTTACAAAGATGGTGACGAAGCAGGCAGTGTATTGCGGGTCCGCGAGTACGACGACGTAAGCGTTTACAACCGAATCAACGACGATGTTGGGCGAGGCAAGATGCAGTCTGTCCTGGATGAGAACCCGGATGCAGATTTCGTGCGGCTCGCTGAAATGAGAGGCCAGGTGAGGGTCGAATCGTCAAGCGATCCGCAATTGAACGGAAAAATGGTCGAATTTGTCGAGGAAGTAGAGTCGACTGCTTTCGCGAGGATTGCCAATCAGGACGGTATCCCCACAGAGGGTCAGCTGGTGGCAATGGATCAAGCCAAACGCCTGTTGAATCGAAATGGTCTCGTATGGACCGACGGCCACTACAAGAATTTCGATTTGGTGCCGGCGCAGGTGCCGGGCAGACCTGACGTGCATCAGGTGGTGATTTTCGATACCGGCCATGTCTACCCTGTGCGCGGAGACTCACCATTCCAGCAGTGGGAAAATGCTCGGACGATCCAGCGAGAATTCGCAGTGCCGCCAGATGAGTTCGTGCGCGACCTCAACAGCGTGAACAGTGGTGGCCCAGCTAACAGGCTTGTGCGACAGAAGCGACTTAACGATATTCATCGTGACCACAGCGGAATGATTAACCGAGGGGATCTGCCGCCAGGCATGTCCGAGGACCATCACTTCGGTGGTGCCCCGCACATTGGCGCGGAGCGACCGCTCTACCGGGACATAGCGTCCCTGGATGCAGATGCTGCGGACCAGCGCTATTTTGAGCATACCGGCAAGCGACCACCATCGCCGCCGGAACCTGACGGTGCGGATCTTGCGCGCGAGGCGGAGCCCATTCGCATCTCGATGACGCCACCGGCCGATCCTCCAGCAGCGAACACGCCCGTCGCCCGATCCAGCGGCGTGCCAGATGGGGACGAGACTCTGGACGTTGATGTCGCGGATACAAACGTCGGTCGCAACTTCGACGACGAAGCAACATTGGATGTTGATGATGTGAATGCCGGTGCTGGTCGCAACTTCGATGACGAAGCGACACTGGATGTCGATGTCGCAGACACGAACGTTGGCAGGAACGCCGGCGGTGATACGACGAGATTCGACAATAGCGATCTCGACACATTGGGCAATAACACGTTGCGGTTAGACGACCCCGATCTTCCTGGCCCGTGGGCGCCGGCGAGCGATGATCTGCGTAACTGGGAGACGCCGGATGGCGTAATGGTTACGGATGAGGCGATGCTGGGGCAAGGTAACTTCGCCGATGTACATCGCCTTCTGGGGCCGGACGGAGCACCGTCGGGAAGTGTGAGGAAACACTTTGACGTCAATACAGGGACTGGCGACACTCATTTGCTCGCGCAGCAACAAGGCAGAGTCCGGGCATCAGCGGAGGGCAGCAATCAGTTACAACGCGCCGATGTACTTCAGGCGGAGTTACGACATGTTGATGCGCAAAACGGGACCATCATCCAGCGTGAAGTAAATGCCGATTTGCCCGCCGGTGTAACCCGTGAGACCGTAGTCGAAGATATCGTCAGGGAGCGAGGCGCCGGCCCGTTGGATGAGGTCGAAAGTGAAGGTGTCGCGCGAATGTTCAAGAAATTGAACGAAAACGAGATCGCAATGGAAGATCCTAATTTAGGCAACATCTTTTTGCGAGAAATACCCGGCAGCGACACGCCAGTCAGAGCCGGGGTACTCGATCAGGACCGCATCATCAGTAAAGAAGAATTCGGGCTCCTCGATCACGTCGACACGAATACGCCAACGCCGACCAACGGCATAATCACGAAAAGCGAAGCAGACGAACTCGGCCTGGACCTCGATAGCGGACTGTGGGAGGAAACGACGTACATGGGCCAACCGGTGTATGAAAGCAGAACCAATATCGGGGATTTCAAGAATGTGTGGGAGGAGCGGGAGTTTAGTTATTTCAGGACGCTTCAGAGAGAAGGCAGGACCACTGCAGAAATCGCCGATATCTCGGTAGACGGCCTGCTACCGACACCGAAGGCCTTCAACTATTACACGATGATCGAAAAAGGCTGGCTTAAGTACGAACCGGGTGTCGGTTTTAGTAGCGGCACGATGGATATCAAAGCCGCGGCGAGAGAATTGCCGGACCTACCCGAAGTATTGCATCTCACTCCCGGCGATGAATGGCAGAACGCGGCGCAAGGACCACGGGCTGATCTGAACAATCGTGGGCCCGCACCGTACGAGTATTCCTACGACGAAGAACTTCGGCTGGCAGCATAATGTAATTTCGCCGGAGTGATTGAGAGACGGACGCGTTACTTGCCGCGATGTGGTTCGCGCCCGGGCATCGCTCAAAAAACGCTGAAAAAGCGGCGCTCTTCCATTCTGGTAGCGGGGGCTCGCTTCGGCAATTTCCTACGCTCGAAGCTACTGGCATCTGCCTACTGACAATACCGCGAATCTGACGGCCCTTCTCAGCAGCGACCAATTCGTCCATTGTTGCACGATACGATTCAAGCCCATCCACGATCAATGGATTAAAAGACAGAAGTAGCACCAACCAGGGCGACTCCACATGAGCGGCCGTGAGCGCAAGAGTTATGCCGAGTGAGGCAAAGTGACTTTACAGATTAACTAGGTCTTCCAGGCGCGGATGATCGCCTCTCCACCGCCGAAAACTAGTCCCCCAGCAGCGACCGGCCAAGATAAGACCAGCTCCGCTAGCGCCAAAAAACCTGAGATGGACGCTGATTGAAGCCGAATCGCTAGAAACGCAGATCCAAGAATCGCTGTCACGAAAACCAGGGCAATTATGGCTGCCGCCTTTTGGATGCTCTCCATCGTGTATTACCTCGCTGTATCGCCACTCTGCGCGTCTACGCAGAACTTCTCATGAGCGCCCCTAGATTCAAAAAATGTTGAGTATGCAGTCTACTGAAAATGACCTCATTGGGTCGATTCGAGGCCTTTTCCCCAACGCCAAAAGTAACATTTTTAACGGCGGCTTTTGGCCTCAAAGCGGACATCAGCCTGACCGTTGCTCCTCGGCCACTGTCTGCGACAGGCAACGGTTGAGATCGCGACAGGTAACTACCCCGCCTAGTGCGGGGATCTAACACAAGACCTACACCCATATTGCATCACGACCGTTAAATATGGGACTCAGTTGATTATCGCAGTCACTTCAATTTCGATCAGAGCATCCGGCGTCATTAACTCCGGAACACCAACAGCCGTGCTGGTAGGTCTGTTAACGTCACCATAGAACTCTGCAAGCAATGGCCCTACCTGGGCACGGTGTTTCCCTATATCAACAATGAAGAGTCTTTGCCGCACAATATCTTCAATCCCCGCCCCTGCTGCTTCCAGTGCTATACGAATATTCTCGAAAATCTTCCGAGTCTGAGTTTCAATATCATCTTTTCCTACAAGGTTCCCATTACTCTCCCGGGCCACCATACCAGCGATATAAATAGTTCGTCCGGCTTCAGCAATGATGACATTTGTATAGTTAGGATGATCGTTTAGCCCACTTGGCTCTATATGCCTCATTGCAGACTGTGCATGGCCTATAGAAATCAGGCCTGAACTGGAAATAAGAACAAGTATTGACCATCGCAAGTTTTTCTTATTTTTCATACTTAAACCTCCTGTCTATTTATGGAGTATAAGAAGATAAACACCCTTATCGGCCCGAAATCACCCGAAATCCGGCCCAATCAGATAACTTCTGATTCAACTCTTCTCCTCCAAATATGCGTCAGCGTGCATATTAACGGTTAACCGATGGCTGCTTCCGGCCAGGAGCAGACATACGTTCCTCACTCCGCAGCACTCAGCTCGACCATATAATCGCGAAACTCCCCAGTAAGCAGCGTAGCGGGTAGCGACTCTAGGAAGGCGGAGAACCCTTCGCTACGCGTGATGCCCTCTAGAAGCGCCTGACGTGACTCTTGTCCTTCGTCTGATATCGCGCCCAATCGTTCTTGAAGATATATATTCTCCAGTCATCTAACGACGGACGCAAATAGAAACGCACCTTGTAGATTCTGAGCCTCGGAAAGAGTATCCGGCGCTGATAGATACGTCGCCCATGTTTGAGCAGTGACGGGATCGGCGCCGACGGTCACAAGGAACTCCTGATCCAAGGCTGCGGCAGTTTGGATAGTCTGAGCCTGGATTGCCGCCGTGTTCCCCCGCACTTCAACAACGAGGATGATCAAAGTTACGACAATAGCGACTGAGTTAATAATCTCCCCTATCGCCGCCGTCTTCTCTAGATTCATCTTTCCCCCAAATAAGTATCGCCGTGCATATTAACGGTTAACCGACGGCTGCTATCGGCAGCCAAAAGCGGTCATCCAGATCATTCCGCTCGTGGCGCGAGGCGGTTAACTTCCTCAAACCAGTTTTGCACGATGATTATTAGCGGGCGTTCGTCCTCGCTCGTGCGCCCGGGATCCCTAATCATCAGAAATTGCTGACCGTCCAGCGAGACGTCATAGAACTGTCCGCGATCGGGTGGCTCGAGATATTCCCCCTGGAACAACATCTCTGGGGCCCCGGGGCTGAAATTCACCTCGGATTCTAGTGGCACAGCCATCACCGCGTCTGACACCTCGCCCGGCCCTTCGACGTAGTAGAACAACTCGCGCCCGTCGCGACCCCAGATGGGACTCGAGCCGCCTCCGGTGGAAACCAGTGTGAGTCCCGTATTCACCTCCGGAAACGGCCGAACATACACCTCATCCTGCCCGGACTCATCGGACTGATAGGCAAGCCATTGCCCGTCCGGGGACACCGATGCAGAGCGCTCATCGGCGGGAGTTGCCAAGAGCGGCGTGCCTGCCGTCGCCGGGCCTCCTGTAGGAACCATCCAGATGTCACTCGGGGGATCCTCTGGCGTATAGAGCAATACCGTACCGTCCGGCGAGATATCGCTCGGCAGCATGTCTACAACCGATCCTTCGGTTAATGGTTCGGCATCCGCCGACCCGTCCGCCACTTGCCAGTAGATTTCCTGCACGCCGTCGACCTCCTGGGAGAACGCAACACGCTGGCCGTCCGGTGACCATATTGGGTTTCGATTCTCGGCTGGGTCGGTCGTGAGCCGCTGCAGGGCCTCGCGCTCGCGGTTAAAGATCCGCGTGTCGGCTTCTTCATCAAAGTCAGAAACCGCTATGCGCGTACCGTCGGGCGAGAGCTGCGCATACCAGTAGCCGCGTAGTGGCGCGTTGATGGGTTCCTCGCTTCCATCCCGGTCCACCCACACGAGCGTGGTCACTCCCAAACCGGCACGTCCTTTGACATAGACCAAGGTCCCATCGTCTGCCACACCAAAGTCTGCCGCTCCCGTGCCTCCAGGGCGCCTCACCCCCTGTACGAGCGGCACAGCGCCACCGGTTACCGTCAGGCTGTCGAGATCAAACGCGACGGCGAAGAGCCCGTCGCCGAGCGAATAAACGAGGTGGCCCGTCGACAGGTAGCGGGCGTCGTTCCCTCGTTCCACCAGGACAGTTCGCTCCCCTGTGGACAGCGACTGCACGACAATCTGAGCCGAATCCCATTCGCCAAACTCTCCCATGCTAAACAACACTGAGTCTCCACCAGGTAGCAGCCGTGGAAGGTGGAATATCCTGTCACCCTCCGACGGGATGATCAGCTCGGGCCTACCGCCAGTTGCTGATACACGCAGAATACCCTCCGGTTGGCCGATAAGAATCGTGTCGTCTTCCTCCCAATGCACACCGAGGGGATTCGATGCGACGTCAGCGATCAGTTCTGGCGCGCCGCCGCTGATGGCGATGCGTTCGAGCTGCCCTGAACCGGCCCAATACGCTACAGCTTGCCCATTAGGTGAGAAAGACATTGAGGATATGTCTGGCTCGGTCCCGGGAATCAAACGCGCCTCGAGTTCGCCCATCGTTCGCAGATAGAGTCCGTCTAATGTGTTGAGAACAAAGTGACGGCCGTTGGCGGAAAGCGCCATCGCGGGACGACCCGGTCTCCTGATCGTTTGATCGTCCGACATAGAATGCGCGAAGCGGTTGATGAGCTGCGGCTCAGTCGCGCTACTAACCGAAAATACTGCGGTCGAACTTGCGCGTGGCTCCAGCATATATTGGTCCACGACGAGAAACCCCACAGCGATCAATACGAGCCCCTGTAGAATATAGTTGAGGCGCAGTCCGCCGATCTGAGCCGGAGCACCTCTATCCTGGATCTCCGAGTCAGCTTTGATTCCTTGCGGCGTCAGATCGAATGCCCAGGCAAGAATTACGGCGATGGGAAAACCAACTGCAAGCAGAACGATGACGACGGCATCTGTCCAACCGGGGAGGTAGAGCGGTTCCCCTATGACATCTACAACCTGTATTAGTAACCAGGCGACCACCGCATAGACTGCGGCAACCTGAAAAACCTTACGTCGTTTAATCTCCCCCAGGAGGGACATATCGGCTCCTGAATGTTCTCCGGGAGTGATTCTACCTAGATGGGACGGGAATCTCCCGAGATTGGCTAGAAATATGCGCCACCGTGCATATTAACCGTCAACCGACGGCTGCTTCCGGCCATAAGCAGCCGTAACCGTGTGCGACCCAATGGCATGAACGGAACAATATCCAATTAGAGTAGTGGTCATTAGTTAGCGGTTAACAACGTGTACGACGTTTTCCTCAAACCACTGGACAAACGCCGGATCGAATGACTGCTTTCTCTCTCCCCAAACCCGACCGTGAGTCGGATAGTTGGCGAAATTGTACAGCTGTACTTCACGAACTTGATTTAACTCAGTCGAATCTTCACCCAGCTCTCGAAATGTCCACTCAAGCAACACGAAAACCGCCATTATCGATGAAGTAACGCGCCGTCCTTCTGCAACACTTAGCGTCTCGCCAGCATCAGCTCGCGCCCGAAGCTCAGAAAGGTCGCCATGCTCAGCAGCAAACCGCCACGCGTCAGTAACTATCGCTAGCCGGTTAAAACGGGCGTCGGCGGCCATCAGCTCGTTGTTTTGTCTGAGCTCAAACCCGAGAAAGAAAATACCGGCTATGATGCCGACTACGCCGAGAACCTCAGCAGTTTCCTTCCATATCCACTTCTTGAATGCCAACGCTAAAGCTCCCCCAATCTATGCACAGCCATCGATATTAACGGTTAACGCACGTCTGCTTTCGGCCAAAAGCAGACATAGAC
>Ga0255049_10000167_pt1 | contig 39263 bp, 35 predicted proteins | sample JV7_2_3_MG_FD_183615 | JGI IMG/M metagenome (GOLD analysis project Ga0255049, IMG submission 183615) | Seawater microbial communities from Jervis Inlet, British Columbia, Canada - JV7_2_3 | ecosystem: Environmental > Aquatic > Marine > Inlet | place: Canada: British Columbia | collected 2016-10-06 | reverse complement strand
GCTTTAAATGCAAAAGGTAAAGGCACCCCCATCTCGTTTGATGAGTTTTGGAGTTTTGACCAGGCCTCCGGGGAGATAAGAGAACCCTTCAGCAAACAGGAGGGTCAGATCAGGAAAAGCATTACGGACAAGTTGGCCTGGAATGAGGCAACGAAAAACCTGGACGCCACCAGGTACAAGCTGATGGCCGAAGCTGAGTTCATGTCGAGCGCGGGCAACAATGCAGCGTTTAACATCAGACAGAACAGGATGTTAATAAAGGGCAGCCTGGAAGACTTCCATGCAAAGGTAGGCCCCGACCTTACCGAAAAGATTGCTGCGTCAGTCTTGCAATGGATGCAAGCCCCCGGGGTTCGTGACCTCCAAACTGGAACGCTGCCCTCCGGCCAACATCCGGAATGGGCAGCAGGCACCCACGCAGATGTAAAAGCGTGGAAGCCGGCGCATACTGACTTTATCAAGTTTAGCGATGCCATGCGGTCTAAAACCGACTTTTCTGCGCAGGGCGGCATAAACATTTCAGGAAAAGACGGCCTTACCGAGGGAGCCATTAAGCAGTGGGCCGACGCCTACTTTAATGCTAATGATGACCACCTGGCGGACGTCATGGCTGAGATTTCCATCGCAAGGCGAAATATCCTTGACTATAACAGCCATAACCCGCCACCGGCTGGGACTGACCTGAAAGCCGTTCGCGGGTTTTACGAAAGCCATCACAGGTACGCACCTCTAAGGGAAGAACAGAAGAACCTTCAGGCTGAGATTGACCTCTGGACGTCAGACGCACGATTTGCTCCGCAAGGCCGGACTCCTCTCCCTGGAACGCCTGCTCTCCCCCTTCAGACTGATCCTGTTCCTCCGACAGTTGTCCCGCCGACCGACATTCCCGTCCTCCCGGCACCGCCAGTACCGCCAGTACCACCGACCTCCTCCGTACAGCCAACCGGGGATTACTGGTCTGGTGGCGAGACCGTCCCTGACCTTCCTCCTGGAGAAGTTGCCGCAGTGCAACCAGACCCTAATGCAGCCGCAGTTCTGGGAGGGCAATGGACAGCTCCTCCCGTGGCTCCCGTAGCTCCCCCCGTAGCTCCTCCCATGATGGCGGCAGCTCCCCCCATGATGGCGGCACCTCCAGCTATGATGGCCCCTCAGCAACTGCCACAACCCATGATGGCTCCGCCTGGCCTCAATCCTAATATACCGATGCTCCATGCGGCACAAACCTTCCAGACTCCATATCAGAGTCAGTTTGGTATCATGGTGCCTCCCATCACGCCTCAACAAAGCATCCCGTCTCAATTCCAAATGCAGTCCATGGTTCCTCCTCCAATCCAACAACCACTGCCGTACGCTTCTCCTGAGTTAACCATGGCAGTTTAGAATTAACAGCCATGCCCCCTCCCCCGAATCCCCTTCTTCCCCTAGCGACAAGCGCGTCCCCTCGCAGTGTCCAAGTGACCGGGCCCTATGCTGCCCCCACTCCTGGCCCTACAACGGCGGCCATACCGACCGCCCTGCCACAGGGCAGCGCCGGAGGCGACATGGATATGGACCAATGGCTCGCGACGCCCCAGGGACAGCAGTGGGCGGCTGATGAAGAGACCGCTGGGGCGGCTGAGAGACAAAGGAATGAGGCAAGGCAGCAGGCTAACTCCCTGAACAGGCTTTATAGGGATCAAAACCCGGGCACGACATTATCCGACAATGAGATTCAGGATCGGTACATCAAGCGATACGGAACCAGAGAGCTAAGCAACAGGGGGTACCAGTCCTATGCTTTCGATTGGGAACAGAGCAATCCGGAAGTGCGGGGGCTTAAAGAGCATGTAGATTTAGCCCAGTCGCAACAGTTGGAGAGGGATTTAGGCTACCATACAACCTGGGAGGACATGCCCGAGGGATTTCAGCCAAGCCGATGGCAACGGCGGAAGAATGACTGGACCATAGCCAAGAACAGGATGGCTGCCTCATGGGAGGCAATGGGTGCCTTTGGGGCCGACGCCCTCGGCTTTGAGGACATGGGCCGGGCCTGGGCGCTGGAGGCTAAACATGACATGGAGCAGGCGGACGCGCTTCGGGGGCAGGGCAATGTCCTGACCAGATATGGCGGCCGTGACTTTGAGGGCTTTACTGATTATTGGGAATACGGCACCGGCACCATCTTCGAGCTTCTTCCGTTCATTGGGGAAACAGTGGGGATGTCCGCAGCCTTCTCTGCTGCTGGAGCCGCTATAATCCCCGCACCCGATCCGCTGGATGCTATAACAATTCCGGGCGGAGCGATCATTGGGGCAGCAACAAGCATTGTAGCCAGGTCCACAGCACGCAAGGTTCTGCAACGACAGGTCGCACGGATTTTGGGGGAAAAAGGAATATCCACTGCCACAAGAGCTGAGCTTAAGGCGCTGGCAGCCAACTATACGGATGATGCCCTGCTTGCCCTTAGCGACGATACCTTGCGTCTTCTTGGGGACGACGCCCTCCTAACGGCAGTTTCTGCCAGCAAGGGAACCGTCCATAGCGGCGCAAGGTCTCTCCTGCTCAGAAAGGTAGAGCGTTTAGGTCTCAGGCCGGCCGCAGGGCTTAATGCCGAATCGGCATTTGCTCTTCAATGGAAGGTCCAGATGAAAACATACGGTGCCATGACGGGCACCTTTGTAAACACTTCGATTGTAGAGGGCGGCGGGACCATGATGGACTACGCCCAGTGGGCCGGTATTGGACCCAACGACATTGAGTTTGGGAAGGGCCTGGGGATGATTGGCATGGGGATGGTGTCCGGCGCGGCCGAGACTCTCCCGACCCTCATGATAGCCAACAGGATATTTGCCAGGCCGGTCAAGGCTGCGATTGCAAAAAGTGTTAAGGATAAGCTGTGGGACGGCACGAAGGCCTTCACAAAAGATACTGGAAAGTTCATGGGAGCTGAGGCTCTAACTGAGGTCTTCCAGGAAACAACCAACCTTTCGTCCCTCAAGATGGCCCAAGGCATTGGCATTGGATTGCCCTATTTGAACGTGGGCGAATTCTCATCCGAGGAATGGGATCATATCAAGGAGGCGGGCGTTAAGGGAGCCATCGGCGGCGCGTTCTTCGGTAATGCATTGACCGGGCTTGGCAAGGCAATCCACAAAATTAAGGCGGACCCAGGCAAGACCATCTCTGACCGTCTCGTACAGAGGGGTGCTGACAAGAATGCAGAGATCCAAAAAGTCCTGTCCGATGACTTCGTCGTTGCCGACGATAAGCCGGAAGAGGGCGAGACGGTGCCGGTCACGGCTGCTCGGGAACCGAGTTCTGACCAGAAGTTAGCCATAGGGGCCCTGGCTGGCAAGGAGGCTGCGGGGGAAATTTCAGAGAAAGATGCTGATGCCGAGCGTCAGCGGTTGGTAGTAGATGAACAGGACCGGGCCTATTACCAAAAGGTTCTTGCCGCCAAGAAGTCTGCCATCCAGATGGACAGGAAGCGGAAGATTGATCAACTGGCTCTGGACGAAATCCTCAGCACAGGGAGCGAAGAAGATAAGGCCAGCTTCGATGCCCGCAGGAAGGAGCTCGTCCGAAAAGGGAACAAGGCAGACAGGGATATTTACAACCGCGCCAGAGCCAAGTATGCAGAAATGCAGTCCAAGGGCATGGTGGGATTCAACGAAGGCGATCGTGATCTCGAGGAGATGAGCTTCGCAGATCGTCGGGCTGCTTACAGCTTAATGGGCGTTGAAATCGCCACCAAGACTGAAGCCGGCATGAGCCTGGAAGAGATCAAGGCAGAAGCCAGGACCCAGGCGGAGCGGGATCTCATTGACGAGATCATTAAATTTGAGTCCGCAGATACGGATCTCCAGGACGACCTCTTGGACCTCACCCTTCCGAATATTGCCGTTTCGCCCAAGCAGGAAGGGCTTGCAAGGTACATCTGGAAGATGCACACGGGAGTGGCCGAAGAGCATCAGGTAAATTTCGAGGAAGCTGCCAAGACATCCAAAGACAATACCCGCAGCAATGCAGCATGGATGTCCCACGTTGATGAGGTGATTATGAAGTGGTTCTCCCGTGGTGCGGACGAGATTCTACCATCCGACATTGACGAGCACCAGCTGGAGCCTGGCGAGACCTCGCTCACTGTTGAGCAGTCCCAGTTTGCAAACTCAGCGCTGCAATCGTTAGCAAGCGAGGGGATTGATCCGGCGAGTATAACCAAGGCCATGGTCATTAAGAGGACCAAGGAATTGATAGATTCGGAAAAGAAGGTTTTGAAGGACCACCTGGAACAGGTTGCCAAGAATAACCCGACGGTGAAGAAAGCAGCGGCAGCGGTGGAGACTGCACCGGCTGCCACAGAAGAGTCCAAGGCAAAGGCCAAAGAGCTCGAGGAGGCCAAGGAGGAGGCCAAGAAGTCCGTGGAGAAAGCGGTGGCCGCCAAGGTCAAGAAGGATAGGCGCAGGGAGGTGATTTCCAAGCTGATCAAGGAGGCCCAGGAAGAGAAGGACCCACATAAGAAAATCAACCTCCTGTTCAAGGCCAACGGACTCAGAATAAAAACTGATGGGATCAACTTCTCCAAGGAGGACAGGAAGGCCTATGCCAAAATGCTCAAGGCCCTTAAGGCCGACGGATATACATGGACCGGTCAGGCCGGGAATAATCAAGGAGGAGAATCGAAGCTGGTGGGCGAGCAGCACCATGATGGAGCCAACGTATTACTGGATTCTGCTGCCGCTGCAACAGCGGAGGACGAGCACCTAAGGATACACCAAAACAAGGAACACAGCGTATACAAGGCGGTCAACGAGCCCAGGATCAACAAGGACGGCAAGCAGGTCCAGCCGCCCAAGGTCGATATTGTTCTCTTCTCTGAGGCGGCAGAGATTGCCCCTGAGGCGACTGAGGAAGAGGTTGCCCCTGAGGCCCCTGTCGAAGAGATGAAGGTGGACAAAGAGTCTGCCGAACAACTCATAGCGAAAATAGAGGAAGATATTGCCCAGCTTACAAGGGCCCAGGATACCAGGGAAAAAGAGGGCATGACCATTGATGACCGGCCGGCCGTTCCTGAAGCCATTGTCCAAGCAACTTGGGCTCACATTCAGGGGCTCCGCGATGACATACAATCCATCAGGGATGGGAAGGTGCCGGTTAAGTATCTCCAGGACAAGCCCTCAAATTTAAAAACCCCGGAGGAAGCAGAAGCAGAAGGGTTTGTGAAGCTCCGAGGGCAGCGGGAGGCCGAAGAGGCAGTTGAGAGCTTTACTGATTATTCGGCACGGTTGCAGCGGGAGGCCGAAGAGGCAGCGCCTGAGGTCGAGGAGGTGGCAGAGGAGGAAGTGGTCGAGGAGGCAGCCCCCGAGGTCGAGGTGGAAATAGAAGGTGAGGTTGGAGTCGATTTCCTCTACGACGTTAAGGGGAACCGAGTGCCGATTGAAGTCATTGGCCGTTCTAAGCAGGGCACTGTGCGGTATCGTACTGAAGATGGAGTTGAAGGTCTTAGTAGTGAACCATGGACAGCTGCTAATCCACTATCAATGGAAGATGTTACCAGCCCTGACTTTGAAATTGCAGTGGTGGGTCGTCCGAAAGTATCTACGTTTTCAACACAAGAATTGGAGGATATGCTTGAGGACCGCAAGCAAAAGCTTGAGGGAACAAAGCATTTATGGGGCAAAGAAGCCGCACCGCTAGATCAATTAAAGCACGTAAACTCTATCAAGTCAGAGTTGAAGCGACGTAAGCAAGCAGAGGCAGAGGCAGCCCCCGAGGCCGAGGAGGTAGCACGGCCGGCTATACCGCAAGAGAAAGATTTTGAGAATTACGAAACCTACCACGAAGCCCTCGGGCGCTGGAGGGAGGAGTCTAGTGCTCTCGGTCAGGCCGAGGAGGCTAAAGAAGCATCCGAAAAACGAGTCGAAGCGGTTAATGCAAGAGCTGCTGCCGGCGTAAGCTCAGACGACGCTGTTCACGGGACCGGGGTTAACGAAGCAATAAAAATACTCAAGTCCAAAAAAGTTAAGGCTGGCTCTCACTTCAACATTGGCATTGAAGGTCAGTTTGCAGATTACGGCGTTCATCTTTTTTACGGGTCAATGCAAGTTAAGGGCAAGTCCCTTGAAAAGGATTACCGTAAAGGAGAGTTTGTTCCTGCGCAGGACATAAAGGGAACCCCCAAGGCAATAATCATAGACCCAACTGCTGACTTTAGTGATGCAGATTTCGAGAGCCTAAGTGAATTAAAGGCCCTCGCAAAGTCTAAAAACATCCCAGTAATCGAAATGGGGAAAGCCCCCCTTGCCGAGGAGGTAGCAGAGGAGGAAGTGGTCGAGAAGAGCAAGGATTTACAGGAAGCCGAGGAAGAGCTGGCAGAAGCGAAGGATGAGCTGGCAGACAAGGAGATCGACCTCGAAGATGCGTACGAGAAGCAGGACAAGGCACAGGAAGCCGCTAAGAAGGCAGAGAGGTCAGCGGAGAGGAAGAAGAAGAGGGAGGCGAAGAAAGCGAAGGATGCTCCGAAGAAGGTGGAGGAAGCTCCCGTTCCAAGCTCATATGCATGGGCGATACCTGAAGCCCTCGATCAGGGGGCTCTCATACAACCACCCGGGACGCAGCGGAAGACTCTCAGGGCTCTCCAGACGGAAAAGGATAAGCTGGAAAGAAAAGTCAAAACGAAAAAATTCGCCAAGCTAAAGTCCGAAGAACGCGAAGCAGTCCACAAAGAGCTGGCAGCTGTGGAAAAGCAGCTTGATGACACAGAGCGCCAACACAAAGAACTTGAGAAATTGCTCTTCGGAAAGAAAGTTCTGGCCGATGTGATAGACGACGAAACCGGAGAGATCATTCTCTCGTATGCCTCTAAGAGTAATAAAAATAATAGTCAGCTGAGGGTAAGAAAGCTGATGCGGACGAGGACTATTCAATTCGCTGACACCAAGCCTGCCGACGAAGCCGAAGTTAAGGAGCTGCGCAGTAAAATAGTAGAAATACTGAACCCCATGCCATCAGTGCAGGAGAAGAAGAAGGCCAGGGCAGCTGCTGAGGCCCCTGCTGAAATTCTTGAATACAACCTGACCAAAATGCGGTACGAGGAGCTGGTGGGGCACTACGGTGAATCCATGCTGTTCACCGAAACCGACCTCTTCAGCATTGCCCTCGTTAAAGCCAAGGGCAAGTACCTTCTGCGGGGCAGCGCCAAAGACATCGCTACCCTGATTGCCAACATAGAAGATGACTACACGGGCGACGATCCCATTTTTGCCGCCCGTGATAACCCGAAGCTGGCGCGGTCGATGATGTCATTGGCAAAGAGGCTCAATGAGGTAATTGAAGGCACCGAGGCAGAGGATAAAGCCCCCGCTGCCGTGGCTCCTGAGGAGGCGGAGGTTCACGACCGCATTGATTCTCTGCAAAAGCAAATTAAAGAGCTTCAGTCGATGGAAGAGAATCCCATCTCACTTATTGCCGCCCTTGAGGCTACGGTGAACGCGCAGAGCAAGGCCATTAAGCTCAATCGCAAGGATAAGGATAAGCTGATAATAGCTTTCTCTAAGGCGGTAGAGGAGGTTGGGCTACGCACGACTTATGGGGAAAGGACGGAAGCGGCTAAGAGTCCATCATACCGGCTGGTTTGGAGCAACAGCGATGCGATGTGGTTCGTGTCTCGGAAAATCAAAAAGGGGGAAACCGTCAAGCTCGATGCGAACATGATCCTCGTCGAGGCAAACAACAAACACAAGGCACAGGCCATAGCCGCAAACCTCCCTCAACTTCCCTTGCATGAGTTCTCAACGGAGATGGTCATGAAGGGTGGCATTGAAAATTGGGTGAAGGGATTGGCAGCGCGAGTGTCGCCTAATAGCACGCAACACAAGCAGCTAGAGAGCCTCCTTGGTGAAGGCATTCTCAGCGAAGAGAAGCAGGATAGTACAGATGCAGTGCTCGGGTTTATTAACTTTGTTGACCCGCCCTCCAGCAAGAAAGCCGCTGAAGGCACCGAGGCAGAGGATGAAACCCTCCTTGCGCCTTCTTGGGGGGTGTCCAAAGAGGAGGTGGCAAAGCACCTGGCTCTGGCCCAGAAGATTGCAGGCCAACTCCGTAGTGACGGGCTTATTGGGGAAGATTATGAGGCAATATCCATGGGAGTGGCTGATCGCGAGGTAGGCCCGCATACCTTTTCACCTGAAAAAGAATTTACGAGGGTCCTGACCCTCTTCCTGGCAACGCGGGATGCGGCGGGCTATGCCCATGCGGTTAGTTTGGTTGGGGACAATGTGAATCGAAACAAAGCTGAGGAGAGAGGCGAAGTCTACAAGCGCGACAAGCTCCTGGGGCATCAATTCGCGTTGGAGGCAGGGCAGCCAGTCCTGAACGATTATTTGGGTAAGGAGGGCATCATCTTGCCCGACTACGAGCTCATACCGGAAGTTCAAAGTGGGCGTCGGGCACACTTTGTGGAGAGAGAGGTGGCTCCTGAGGAAACACCCCCAGCCCCCGAGGTCAAGTCCCCCGAGGCCGTGGCCCTTGAGGAGGCGAATGCAGAATTAGAGGCAGCGCAAAAGGCCCAAGAAGCGGCACTGGATGGGGTGGCGGATCTTGAGGTCGAGGTGGAGAATATGGCGGAGGAGGAGAAGAAGGCGGCCGAGGAGGCGGTAACCGAACCTCAGGTAGTCGAGAAGAAAGTCGTCCCGGAGGTAGCCAAGGGCAATATAAACATCGTCGAGACCACCCCGGAAAGGATGGAGCTCCTGTCCAGCCAAACCTCCGACAAGCTGGCCAAGGAATGGGAGACCAAGTCGATTCACATGACCACGCCGGAGAATCTGGCCGCCATTGCCAGCGAGGGGCTGCTGCCGCAGGTCCCGCTAGGCCAGATTGAGGAATTGAAGAAATCGCCTATTCCGAAAGAGATGTGGCCCAAGATGCTATACTTTGTTGGCCCGCACTCCATGGAGAAATGGAACAAGGGCTTAAAGGGTGACATCACGCACATAGTTGCCACTACTGGCGGTATTGGCCTCAGGCTGGAGGGGGAATTTTCCACTGAAGAAGAGCACGATCGGTATATGGATCGACGAAAAAAAGGATTCGTGATACTTGGATTCAATGCTCCTGTGTACAACACTCAAGACAAAGGCATGGCTCCGCTTCTTGGCGAGAAGAACGCAGAACTTTCGCGGATGACCGACGTCCCCGTCCCCGCCAAGGACATCTCCGTCTGGACCGATAATGGCTGGGTCCCCATAGCCGAGTATGTGGAGGGCAAGAACCTGGGGGTCGTCGCTGAAGGCGTTCTGGAGAATGAGCAGGAGGAGGCGAAGGAGGCCGAGAAGGAAGAGGAAGCGAAGGAACCTAAGCCCAAGAGGAAGAGGAAGCCCAGGAAGCCGCTTACCGAGGCGGAGAAGAAGGAGAAGAAGAAGGGGGACCTTCAGAAGATAATCGACGAGTTTCAAATCACGGCAGCGGACATTGAGGCGAGCCAAGAGCTAACTCCCGAGGAAACTAGAAACTTTGGCGAGGAGGTTGCCAGCATAGCTGAAACGCAGGAAGAGGTAGGCGACGAGGGCAATCTATCTGGTGAGGAGCTGGCGGAAAGGTTTGCAGCCATGCTCACAGCTGCGAAGGAGGAAGAAGCAGCCCTGGAAAGTGAAGAAGTGCCTGAAGCGGCGGTACTGTCTGGTGAGGAGCTGGCAAAAAGGTTTGCAGCCATGCTCGAAGCCATGGGTGAGGACACCGAAATGTCAGCAGAGGAGCTGCAAGAATTTGCGAGCTCAACTGTAACCGCCGGGGCAGACCCGAGCACTCTAAGCCGCACAGAATTTGTAAACACCGCCAAGGCCTACAGTAAGCGCCGCAAGGCAGCGGAACGCGAGCGGCCCATGTTAACGGAGTTCTGGAAGAACCAGCCCGAGGAGGTCCAGAAGTTCAGGACGGACTTCATGAGGGCGCAGTTGTACGGCTCGGAAGGCCTTAAGGGCACCCTCTACACAGACCAGGACGGGCAGGTGTTCTTCCTGCCGGAAGAGGTGGACAACGTGGCGGATGAATACATGAATCGGCCGAACGATTTCACCCTGCTGCATTCAGAGGATCAGACCCCTAACAAGTTCATTGGTGAGTTTACCAATAGACTCAGGAAGCAGTACATATTCCCCGAGCCCGGCGAGTACACGCACCTTAGCGACTTCATGATTTTCGGCTCGAAGGACATTCCGTCCGTAGACCCCGATACTGGACAGGGAACATCTTACCGTCCAAAGGACAGTCCAGGAGTTAAGCGAGCCAGGGCCCGGAAGCGGGGGGTGAAGGACAAGCCTGAGAGCCAGGAGGTTCCCAATCATGCCACGAAAGATCGGGAGTTAACCAACGAACAAATTAGGGAGATAAACGAAACCATCATTGATGATGCCAGCGACAACTTCCAGGGCGTCAATGTAAAAACGAAGGGCAAAGTTGGGCTGCTGGCGCTTCAGATGGGCGGGGCGATCGCTCACCACGTTACCCACCTGGACCATGGGTCTGGCGGATTGGACGCAATCGCAAGTTTCTACGGGATGCCGACGCACATGATAGCGGAGGCGAACAATATTGAAGCAACGGAGAACGAGTACGGGAATATGGTGTTTGAGGTCCTGCCTGGCAATACGATCACGATCCCAATGCCCCCAGTGGCATGGTGGGACATGAGTGAGCACTACTCCAACACACTCACGGGCTTTGTGGCTTCATCAGGAGCCGTAGACAAGACAATCGGCAGGAGGGGAGCCTTCATCCAGGATACTGATACCGGCAGGATTCACCTGGTATCGGTCCAGGTCACTGGCCAGAATAACGTTGTGTTTGAGGACCCCGGGCTTGACAAGAAGGGCAAGCTCTTGAGAGCCAGAAAGATAGACGCATCGGAGCCGGGGTTCCTGAGGCCAGAGGTTCATTCACCGGAAACTGGAGTTTTGGAAGACCCAGCCCTTGCCCTCGAGCACATTAAGGGCACCAACCGATACGATCTACTTTCCCTGGTACGCCTTCGCCACAAAACCCAAATGGTGGGGAACACCGTGCCCTCACTGACCCACGGCGACTATAACTTCTTGATGGGGTTGATTGACCAGAAGGCAAGGAGGGAGCTACAGGGAAGAAGCAAGGTCCCTCAAGGCAAGGGGACTACAGGTTACTACGACCTGACAAGAGCCGTCCCCATGACATACTTTGAGGACATTGCTTCAGACGGCAGATTGGAAATAGATCGCGGGGACCCAAATAGCAACCCGGACCTCTCCATCTCCGAGAATGCGTCGGAGGTAACCAGTGAAAACTGGGATGTCATTTCCATTATACCAACCCTCGGCCTGGAGCAGGACGTAATCTCAACCCAATTCCTTAAGGATCTTTTCTACTCCATGCGGAGACAGAAGATCCATGAAGGCGTGTCGCACCCGGGATATAAGGGCAAGAAAAATCGCACGTTGCAATCAATGACCAGGGATGAGGTCGAAAGGGAGGTAGATTACTTCTACACAACCCACCCGACAGGCCAGGCTGCGTTCAATGGTCATATTCGGGAGATTTTCGAGAGCAGGGTGAAGGCAATCTACAGGGAGGGCCGAAAGCTCGGAAAATCCGATGCTGAGCTTTATGAAGAGGCCGAGGCGGCCTTGCCCAACGCCAGGCCCAGAACCAAGGAACACTGGGGGCATTTGATGGAAGTCATCAAACCGGTAATGACTGATCACGTCTACAGAAGACTGGACAAGAGGGGTGATACCACGATACAATTATTCACAACGAGCTATGAAAAGATACTCAAAGCACAAGGAAATTATGAGTTTACTTCAAGAGGTATATCCGTCAGTGCGGAAAGAGCTATTAAGCAAAATCAATACCGAGAGACGCAACGCCAGCTCGCCAAAGAAAGAGTCAAGGCCCTTGAAGCGGCGGGCCGAGAAGAAATCGTAATCACGGGGGTAAGCAAGGAAGTCTCGGACATCCTCGAAGCTCAGTACCAAGTCCTCCTCCTCCCGCTCAAGCTAGAAGAAGGAAACCTGATCGGCTCGCCCAGGGCCTTACAGATCCTGGCCGATAAGCTAGAGACGGACAATCGTCGCGGCGACCCGCGTCTCGGCGACAAAGCCAAGACCTTCAGGTTATTCGTCGAGTCCATTTGGGGGTGGGACATCCTCTTGCAGAAGCCGATGGGCATGGGCATCTACTCCGCCCATCAACAATTCGTTCTGGACAACACCGAGTCGGCCGACGGCCTCAGGTTCTCCCCGATCGTTTCGGAGGAATCCCCGTTCGGATACATGTCCGATGACGCTGTAAGCCAAAAATTCCTGGCCTTAAGGAACGTCGCCGCGCAATACGGGCTGCCCGTACACCTGATGTCTTCTGACGCCGAGTACGGCCAGATAAACCTCCGCCCGGATGGGAACGTCATAGCGATTGCAATGGCGGACATCTTCAATCCGAACCCGGAGAATCTCGACAACCTCTTGGAGGAGATTGCCCACCATGTCTTCGATGAGCTCAACCTCGATACCAGCCAGAAGAGGGCGTTCCTTGCAAAGATCACGGAGGTGTCCCAACGCTCACTGAACGAGCGCTACAGGGCCCAGCTCGAGAACATGACACCCGACGAAGTCAGTGACCTCCTCAAGGAGGAGCAGCTGATCCGGGAAATCCTTGACGAGGTTGCTGCCGACAAGTCCCTGGACGGCCTCACTGAGCAGGAGGCAAAGAGGGGGATCGTTGACTTCTTCAAGGCCCTTATCCAGTACATCAAGGATGCGCTGGACCGGGTGATCATTAAAGTGCAGGGCAAGAACGTGGACCCCCGAACGGCCAGGCGGTTCCTCAAGCGCCGACTTATCAGCTTTATCTCAGGGCGACCCATGTCCGGGGGAATCATGCAGGCAATGGGACTGAGGATGCCGGAAAACAGGTCGGCCGGTCTTACTCAGGTCAATCCCAACACCCCCTCGGTACGCTACGACTCCTTCACCGGGCAATACATTTACGCACCAGTCCTGCCGGACAGCCCGGAAGCCGTGGTTCACAACATCCTGTACTCCAACAGGCCGCAGATGTCCTCCGACATACTCGACGTCCTTGCCTCCATGGAAGGCTTAAACTTCCTGGAACTCCCCCCGGCGGAGCAACAGAAGTACAAGGACGCGGCATGGGCGGACTTGCAATCGTTTTTTACGGATCGAAATACAGGAAAGATAGATGGACTGCCGCGTTCAAACGTGGACGGAGTGCCCTCGAAGCTGAGTGGGACCGACTGGGCCCTGGCTCGTACGGAGCTGTTCCGGAGATGGGCCGGTGAGTGGGCCGCTTCTCCTGGCGAAGCCAACGTGCTGATGGATGAAGATACTGGGGAGCCGCTTAAGGTCTGGCATGTCACCCCGGCTGAGCAGGCCGACAGGGGCGAGAAGACTACCGCACGCGGGACGACAGACGAAGATAGCAAGTACAGGCTGCCCTTCACGGAGATTCAGGAGTATTCGTACGTCACAGGCGACAAGCTGTATGCGGAACACATAAATGACCTTAAGAATAAAAGCCCCAGAAGTCCTTTTTACACCGGAAAGAAGGAGGATATATCCCAGGAATACGAGAGGGAGGCGGGAGAGAAAGCAGGCAGGGAGTTTTGGGCTGAGGCCACAGGAACAGCCATCGATGAAAAGGCTTCTACGGAACTCCGCCTGGCAACGGACCGCCGGCCCACTGAAGAAGAATTGATCAAAGGACGTGAAGGGTTGCGGGAGGAAGGCAGACCTATATTCCTCGGCGGCTTCGTGAGGGCAGAGAAAGTTTTGGACCTTGCAGGGGAGGGGTCGGGCGCGATCAGGACATCTGTCCAGCTTAGGGTCACACCCGCCGAGCTCATACCGTTCCTGGAGAAAAATGGGGTCGATATGTCAGGATACAGCCTTGAGGCCGAGTTTGGCGGAGCCCGTGAAGCAAGGGCCCAAAGTGCGCTGCCAATCTGGGAATTCTTTATGGCCTCTGTTCATTCAAATGCAAGGCTGGAAGCAGGGGTTGCAGCCGGTGCCCTCGAGAGCAAGCCCCTGCGACTGCTGGATGTGATCAAGAATAGCGGATTTGACGTGATTAAATTCGTGGAGGGAACGCCTGAGCGTATGGCAACCTCCTACCTCCTCCTCAAGGGCGGCAACCAGTTCAAGGCCACCACCATGCAGGACTGGCGGAACCACGTAATCCAGAAGCCCAACTTCGCCTTCAGCACAAGCACGGACTTCAGGTTCTCTGGGGTGCGCACCCCCGGGGCCGAGACCCCCTCCTCGGACGTGATACAGGAGCATATTGCTGCCATAGATATTGCTGCCAACAATTTCATGCTGGAAAAAATTGTCGACGAGGTGTGGAACAATGTGCCGGCTGCCCAAAAGCTGTATGACACCAAGGATGACATGGCAAAGGCCTACATTACGAACATCCAGAAGGCAGTAGAGACAACGAAATTAGTCGGAGGAACCGCAGATCCCAATTACAAGCTGGACAGCCTCCTCACCGAGGCTGCGGACAATGCGGCCATGGCTGCTATGGGGATGCTGGACAAGCTGGCAACAAAGACGAGCAACGATACCTACAAGGCCGATAAGGACATCAACAGGAAGACGGCCTCGATGACCAGGAAAATGCAGAAGTTCAACGATCTCAACCGGAACTACCTGGACCTGGACTGGCAATTTTCCGAGATGTGGAGGGATTTCAAGGAGAGCATTGACGAGCTCAAGAAGGACGCAATGCTGGCCAAGAGACTCGGGATGACCGCCCCGGACCTGTCCCAGCTGCTCGGCAAGCTGGAGGATCAGTACAATACCCCGGTGGCCAGAAATGAGCTCACCCTTTTGAATGCGGTGCTCAAAAAGAATTACGGACGTACATTCGGCAGCTTTAACAGGTTGGTGGATGAGCTGTCCGCCTTTGATGATGAAATTGCATTTGGAGTCCTCGATACAGATATAGACCCAAGTGCGGCTAAGGATCGCGTATCCCAGGCCCTGCAAGACAGGAGAGCAGACCTGAAGAATAATCCGGTCCTGGCTGATATAGTTGCAGCCTTCATGATCAAGAACTCCATGCATGTCCTCCTGCTACAGGTGAGGAAGATGTCGGTCGAGCAAGGGCGTGATGCAATTATGGACGTCCTGAAAACAACTCTTGCGGGCCTACCGGTAGATATTGCACAGGTCAGCAGGAAGGCCAACATCCAGGGCAGGGCCAAGACACGTCTTGTGCGCCTCCACGAAAAGGTCAAAAAAGCCAAGCAGGAACAGGGCAGGCTCATCAAGGAAGTCGAGAACCTACAGAACAAGATAGACTACGGGAACGAGGCCTCCTTTATTTACTCACAGGCCCGCATCGAACTGGAGAGACGCGTGGGCGAGCGCCGCCAATTCTTCCTGCATAACGGGGCCGTCCTTCACATTCCGCCCAGTCCCAATGCTGACCCGTTGTTCATGAAGGACAAGGATAACGATGTGGTCTACTACCCGGCCACCTACGATCAGCACGAGGAACATCTTGAGAAGATGACCGCGTGGTTGGAGAGCCAGCCGGAATGGTCTCGTGGGACAGCTTACCATCTGGTGCAGACGCAGGTGGACGCCCTTAGGCATGTTTTCATTCGTGACACGCTGGACCTGGACACCCACTACGGCGGACAGTTCAACCTCGGTGCATACTGGTTCCGCACGGCACGTTGGATTCCGATTACCAAACGCGCCCGGCTGACCGGGTTGCACGAGATGATCGACTTGGCCCAGATGTTCAACGAACACGCCGCTCACCTTCAGAGAGCCCAGGATCTTGCGAAGTACGGCGAAGCGTTTGTGACCGCATCCATAAGCGGGGTGGAAGGCGAGAAGGCGGCTGGCATGGGAGCCATGAGGGCCATGGAGATCGAGGACTACGGCAGCAACATAAGCCAGGACTACTTCTTCAATGTGTTCTACGACCAGGCCCTCAAGCACATTGAGGACAACAAGGAACAGCTGCACAACCTGAGTGACGAAGATGCGATTGAAAAGGGCATCAAGATGCTCAAGAAGCACTACACGGAGCACAAGGATTCAGAAACAAAGAAGAAGGCCAACATGGCCTGGCCTGCGCTTGAAAGGTTTTACAGAGCCACAGTCACGGCCAACATGAAGCTCCGTGAATTTGTCAACGAGCTTCACGAGGGCGCACTGGTCGAGGAGGACGTGGCCGGGAATAAGATCTACCGCTCCATGATAGGAAATCCATGGACCGTGTCCCGTGGGTTCAATGCTTCCGCCGCCGCCACCATTGGTAACATGAGCAGCTTGTGGAACAGCACGGACAGCCCGTTCAGGAGCGACTCGGACTTCTCGTTCGAGGATGCTCATGAGAGCAACCCGGACAAGCTCAGGGAGGAAATGGATAAGTATTTCCATGACCAGGGGTGGACCGAGGTTATCGAGAAGTTCGTCAAGCCCATCCTCGAAAAGGACGGGAAATCTCTGTTCAAGGCACCACTAATAGAGGCCGACGGAGGCTTCCGCCGGCAGGCAACCAGGGCCGAGATAGACCAGGCCTGGAACGGTTCCGATGATGATGTGGTCAACTTCGCCGAGCGGCTTTGGGCCACCACCACCGAGGGGATTGACCAGGATCAGATTGAAACCAGCCAGTCCAAGTTTGTGAGCGAGGTGCTCACGGTGTTCAAGAGCTTTTTCAACAACATGAACACCGCCTTCCAGGAGAGCAACGAGTCCTGGACAGACATGGCCGCCCCGCGTGACCTGTTAGATGCTCGGGAGACGGAAGACTACCCGTCCGAGTTCATGGAGTTCAACCGGCTGGACCATCTCCGCTTAAGGGCAATAGCCAACCGCGCCTCCATGCACTCAGCGTTCGGCAGGGACTTCAACCGGGTGCAGACGCTCTGGTTGCAGGCCAAGGGTCGGGCTGATGGAATCAATCAGCTAAGAAAAGAACTGGAGCTGAAGCAGCTGGACACCGGTTCCAATTTACTCACTCAACGAAAGATGGCGGACCTGCTGGAGGAGGCAAGGCGAACCAACCCGGTCTACAAGGATATTACGCTCAATAAGCTGAACAATATCAAGAGGATCGTTGAGGACCTGGACGCCATCAAGAGGGATTTCAATGGGTTCGCGAAGCTCTCCTCCGGGCGCACGCTTGACGACACCATGTGGTTGGAGCTCATCGGGGCTGTTGCCGGAAACGCCGTTCAGGGGCTTAAAACAATCGTGAACGATACGTCTGCGCCCGTCTTTAACCCCATCAGGAACATGGGAGTCAACGGCCTCATGTTCATGACCGAAGTTTCAACCATGAAGAGCGCCCTTGCGCAGACCTTCAACACGTTCATGAATGCCTTCGGGCAGGAGTTTAGGTTCAACATCGAGTTCAGGGAGATTGCCAACAAATACAAGGCGGTTGACGGCACCGGCCGGGAAGTCTGGAACAATGTTATTATGGGAATGAACTCAGCCCAGTCCAACCTGGAAATCGGAAGCGCTGAGTATTTCAAGCCAATGCCGGAAGGCACCGAGAAGGTAAAGAAATTCTTTATCAAGTTCGCCAGGCTTTTATCTGCCCACAAACAAATGGGCTTGGGCCAGCACAAAGAGGGCGAGATGGAAGCCCCGGGAGATGTGGTTCTCAGGCCAACCGGTCCATTCGGTACCGCTGCACATATCATGCAACTATCCGCAGCGCACGGCATGCTCGATACCACGGCCTACGTCTTGCTCAAGGCTGCTGAGTATTACGCAGAAAACCCCGGCTACAAAGGGGACATCACCAAGGATATGCTCGGTGGCTGGGAGGGAGTCGCCCAGGAGAAGGCGCTAGATTTCATCAGGGAAAATGTCGCGCTCCATGGCGGCATGCAAATAGATCGCTTTGCAAGGAAGCTAGGGAAGCAGATACGTGAGACCGGCAAGGTGGAGCCGTTCATAAATTCCGAGCTTGCTACCCACATGTACGTTTTGGCCCAGACAAGTGTAACCGGCGAGGCAACAGCTGGAACCAGGCCCCCGGCCTTCATAACGTCAATGGCAGGTCGGGCCATCAACCCGCTGCTTGGGTGGGCTGTAAACCAAAGCTACCTCTCCGGGTTCGAGCAGTTCAGGGAAGCGGACATGACCCGCAAAAAGGGCTTTTGGCGGAAGGCCAAGTACTTCGCCATCCCCCTCCTGGCGGGTGTCGGGGCCACAATGGTTTACTCCCTGCTCAGAGACGAGCTTGAGGAAAGGGTCATAGGCGTCAAGCAGCGGGGCATAAAGCCTTACTCGTTCGGCGGAGCGCTTGACGCGATTGACCGCGTGGGCATGTTCGGAGCACTGGGGTCCGTCGCCAATGAATTTGTCAATAGGGAATCCTCAAAATCACTTGAAATCGAGAACCGGATACTCTTTATAAGCACCATAAAACAGATATGGAATCTCGGCGAGCGGCAGTGGCGTTCCGAAGGAGACTTAACCTGGGCTGGCCTCGGGCGACCCGTAGCGCAGATAATGGGCATGGGCGGGTACCTCCAGTACGGACAAATCCTGAACAACACGTTCAGTCTAGACAACGCTGAAGCCAGGTACAATGCGCGGCTCAATGCCAACAATGCCATCGTATCTGCGGGCAAGACGCTCAATATGGAATTTAAAGGCAGCTTTTTTGGAACTGGAACGGCCATTACCCCACATGTAAAGCAGATGGAAATAGCGGCCATGGCTAATGACTCCGAAGCGTTTAGGAACGCCAAGCAGGACGCCATAGCTGCCGCAATGGTCCACAGGGGCGAAAATGAACAAGAGGCGACCAAGCACATAATTGAAAAATTCCAAGGAGGACACCCGTTCCTGAGAAACTTCAAGTCCAGGCCGACCAAGAAGCAGATAGAGCAGATTTACAGCGCAATGTCCGACCTCTCACGCAAGGATGTCGAGGAGGCGGTGCGACTCTACGATCACTACATTGAGCAGCTGGGGAAGGTGCCTTTCCGTGGAAAGGGGGAATCTAAACGCCCACCCCGCAGGCCACAACGCCCTGATCCATTCGATTTCGAGCCAAAGCGGGGGAGCCGACGCGGAGGTCGTGACGTGGACAAGGAGTTGTTGGATACCCTGAGGGGAAGATAGCGCTTGCGAAATTATACCTAAACACTACAATACGGACATATGACTAATGGACGACTTTTTTGATTTAGCTAAAGTGTGGGGGGTAAATTGTGGAACCATAGGGGTGGTCACATTTACAGAATTGGAATACATCCTTAAATTTATCCTCCTAATTGCTTCGATCTGTTATACATGTATGAAGATAACGACTTGGCTCAGGGAGGAGAAAGACAGAAGAAACAACCATAAAAAACCATGAGCAAAAAAGAGTCACCATCCAAACGTACCGGAATCCACACAAGTGAATTTTGGCTAAGTTCAATCGCAGCCATCCTCGGCATCGTCCTTGCCTCGGGTTATATCGACATGGAATCGAGCAATACCGCCAGTAAAATCGCGGGCGGGGCAGTTTCCCTACTAGCCGCCCTTGGTTACACTGTGTCCAGAACCCTCGTAAAGAAGGCAGACGCTGAAAATGAATAATCATGATAGCGGAATTCCTGGCAGCAATGAAGGCCATCCCCAAGCTAGTGGATGCCGCCGAGATGATTGCCAACGGAATCGGCACCATGAACCGCCGTCAACAGGAGGTTGAGGCAAAGGAACGACTTGATGATAAAAACCGCCTTGTTCACGACTTTATTAGCGCTCGGTCTAAGCTGCGCGACACCGAAGTACAACGGGGTGGCGGAGATCCTGGAGACCCACCCGGCGGGGTCGGTTGACGCCCGCGATGCGTCCCCCGAAAGTCGGGACTTCATCAAGGCACTAATGCTCTACATAAACCAACTGGAATACGAACTGGAACAACCAAGGTAAGGACAAAACATCATGGCATACAGCACTAAAAAAATGACTGATCGGATGATCAAGGCGTTGCAAAAGAAACTTTCAAAAACCCCATCGAATCAGACCAACCAAAAAAACCATATCAAGCGGCAGATTTCCAAGCTCCGTACTGAGGAGCGCACACGAGAATCAGAGAAAGCACACGCCAAGCCGCCCAAGAAGCCCGCCGCTGCCAAGAAGCCAGCCGCCAAGAAGGCCAACCCGGCCAAGGCCTTCGCTGAGAGAGCTAAGGCCAGGGTGAGCGGAGCGAGAGCCTCCGCCAAGAAGGCTGTCGGCACGGTCGGGAAGAAAGTGGTAGGGACAGTTCAGAGGATTCAGAAAGCAGTTGCAAATGCGAAGAGCGAGACGCCCCAAGCTAAGAGGCACGCGAAAGATGAGAGGGCCGCGAGTGTCAAGGCTGCCAGGGAGAAGGCGTGGCCAGGAGGGCTCAAAGCGCAGAGAACGGGTGCGCATCGTGAAGGGCAATCCAAATTGCCTGCTGCTGAGGATGCAATACGGGCTAGAAAAAAATCAGAAAGCCGTCCGGTGGCCAAGAAGAAGTCCACTGCCAAGAAGGCCAACCCGGCCAAGGCCTTCGCTAAGAGAGTTAAGGCCAGGGCGAGCGAAGCCAAAGCCTCCGCCAAAGCCTCCGCCAGGAGGGCTGTCGTCAAGGGCGGGACGAAAGTGGTAGGGACAGTTAAGAAGATTCAGGCAATGGTTGCAAAGAAGAAGAAGGAGGCCAAAAGGCAACGCGGCGGCTTCCCCGCACACACTCTTTCCGACCGTGGGTATGGTCGCACCCAGATGTCCGATGCGGATGTTCGCAACACCATGGCCGCCAACGATGCCAGGGCGAAGAAGAGGGCCTGGCTCAAGACGGACCTGGGAAAGAAATGGCTGGCCGATGAGGAGAAAGCGTCGGGCAAGAAGCCAGCGGGCAAGAAGCCAGCGGGCGATAGGCCTTTCATTCCGCCTTTGCCAAAAGCCGAGAAGAAGAAGAAACCCGCCAAGACGAGTAGCTTGCATAAGCAGCTCACCCGCAACTCATGGAAATCGTAATCATGCCTGTATACAAAACCAATAAGAAGGATAAGAAAAAGGGTAAGAAGTTCAAAACCGTTTACGACGGTAAAACCACATACTTCGATAAGAGAACAAAGGCAGTGGCTGCCTCAAGAAAATATAAGAACAATAAAGCATAACAACATGAAAACACTAGCACTTCTCACGGTGCTGGTCCTGGGTGGGTTACTGGGAGCAGCGGAAAGATATGTTCCGGAATATCTAAACAAAATAAGCGTAACAGTCAGGGCGGAAGCTGGCTATAGCCGATCGGAGGGCAGCGGCACGCTGTACGTCCGGAAGGTGGACGGGAAGGACGTTGCGTTCTGCTGGACCGCCGGCCATGTCGTGGCGGACCTCAAGAAAACCGAAGAGGTAATCCGGGACGGCAAACCCCTGCGCAAGGTAACCTTCGAGAACCCCAAGTTACTGAGGGAACTCAGGAACAAGGACGGGAGACGTGCCGGTGAGGTCGTGGTGGACGCCCAGGTGATTCGTTACTCCCATGCTGAGGAGCATGATCTGGCCCTGCTCATGGTGATTTCAGAGGATTTCAAGGCAGATGCCACGGCTGAGTTCTTTCCGAAGGACGGCGGGTTACCACGCATAGGTACCCACCTGTGGCATTGCGGGTCACTTTTGGGGGCGTCCGGAGGGGGTCACAACAGCGTAACGGACGGTGTGCTAAGCGCGAGGGGCCGCATTCTATTCAAGCAGCCATTCGATCAGCAAACCTGCCCGGCATATCCGGGCTCTAGTGGAGGCATTATAGCCGATGCGAAGGGTCGATATTTATCCATGCTGGTCCGGGGTGCAGGCTCTGATTTTAACCTCAGCGTGCCTGTTGCCAGGATGTGGAAGTTCGCGGCCAATAACGGAGTGGAGTGGGCCATGAATCCGGGGATACCTGTGACAATGAAACAAATAAAGGCCCTTCCCATTGAGGGCCCGGCGGTGGTCAAGCCAAAGGATGACGGGAAGACCAAGAAGTACCCGTTCCTGATACGGCGCACCACCATCAAGAATGAGTGATAACATTGCAGAGTTCGCGGCCGCATTCAACGAGGAGGCGCTCTTTGCTGATGGTCTGGACGAGGCTTTCATAGGCATGGCCGAACGCGCTGGCCAAAACACCATAGCGTGCTATGATACACAAAAGGTTATAGATACGCTGGTAGAGCGGGACGGGATGACCCGTGAGGAGGCGCTGGAATACTTTCAATTTAACATAGTAGGGGCCTATGTGGGGGAGAATACCCCCGTGTTTATCTTCCTTAAGGAATAAACCAACCGGCCTCTGGAGGAACTGTAAGGTGGCGCAGGAATCAAAGCTTATATTTGTGGGGCCAACGCGTAAGACTATCCCGCTAGTCTACGTTCTCGCTGCGTACCTTGAAAAGGACGAGGCTGTCTGGGTTGAAGAAAGCACCCTGCACGTAGCCGCCGTTCTCCTGTCCGAGGGAATCATACCGGTAGAGGCAAACCGCTGCCGACATACAGGCGACATTGTTATCCGGCCCGCCAGCTCCCCGCTCGCGGACATTATTGCCAAGGAGGCGGAATGAAGCGCTTCATCTTCGCATCGGACCTCCATGGCGACCAGGTGGACCAACGGTCCGTAAAGGCGCTACAGGGAGCCACCAAGGACTTTAAACCTCACTATCGTATCTTCGGGGGTGACCTAATGGATGCCAGGCCTCTGCGCAAAGGGGCCTCCCGGGAGGAGAAGGCCGAGGGGATGCAGGCGGACTGGAGGGCCGGAATCCGGTTTCTCAAGGATCAGTGGGTACCAACCCATGTGCTGATGGGCAACCATGACAAGCGCATATACGACCTCGCCGAGGCCGACTACGGCATTGAATCCGAATACGCCTTCAAGGGCGTGCAGTACCTGGAGAAGGCCCTCACAGACATTCGGTGCGAGTGGCTACCGTACGGTAAGAAGAACGTGTTCAAGATAGGCGGCATCACCTTCCTACACGGCCTCTATCACGGGGCCAACGCCTGCCGGCAGCATGTCAACGTATACGGCAGCTGCATCTTCGGACACATCCATGCTGTGGACCAATACGCAGCACCGTCCATTAAGAGAAGGGTGGCCATGTCTGCTGGCTGTCTTTGCAATCTGGACATGAAGTGGACACAAAACAAGCCTGCAACTCTGCGCCATAATCACGGCTTCATCATGGGGATTATCAATGAGAAGAATGATGCTTGGGCAGCATGGCAGGTGGAAGAGGTTGACGGAAAATGGCACATTCCAGGAAAAATAAAGACGATATAAGCTGGCTGGATAAGCTCCGCAATGAAGTCACACACCAGGCCGAGGAGGTCCCGGAGGGGTGGCACACTGTAAAGGAAATGGCCGAGAAGCTCAACCTCTCGGATAGCCAGACCCGTAAAATTGTATTCAAGGGCATTGAAATGGGTTCTGTCGAGACCCGCAAGTTCCGGATCAAGACCGCCCAGCGATCCTATCCGGTCCCACACTACCGAAACAAGGAATGAGCACCGTGGCCACAGACGGCCTCACCATGGCCTCCGACTCCAGGATCACTGATGACGGAGGGGCCATGGACCAGCTCAACTATCCCAAGATCAAGAAGTTCAAGGACTCCATCGGCGGGTTCGCCGGAGACCTGGAGAGCGGCGTGCTCTTCTTCAGTTGGATGGAGCGCGGAGAGCCTGACGACCCTGCCCAGAAACCCACCCTCGAGGACGACGACTTCATCGCCCTGGTCCTCCGTAAGAGCGGAGTCTACTGGTACGGTTCCAAGCTCATTCCGGGCGGAATTCCTTCCGGCACTCCCGCTGCAATCGGATCAGGAGGAGACGTGGCCATGGGGGCCATGCTGGCCGGCAAGGACCCCGCCAACGCAGTGCGACTGGCCTGTCGTGTGGACTCCAACTCAGGCGGCAAGATACGCACGCTTAAGTTGTGAACAGTCTGAGGATAAGAAATGCTCACGTTATGCTTGACTGTTAAGTAGCAAGACGCTACCTTGCGCTTCCAAGGAGGGAAACCGTCCCACCCAACCTGACCAGGCGATAGCTTGGTTAACAATTTTATCAATGCCAAAAAAGAGCATAGCAGGAACTGCGATCGGAGCGCTGGCCAATGAAGATACCCCTAGTCATAAAGGTTGTTGTGCAAAGAAAGGTACCAAGCCTAAATGCACTGTTCGGGATGAATCACTGGGGGAGGAAGAAGGAGAAGGAGAAGACTCAGGCCGCGTTACTGTCAGCATTAGATCCTTCCGCAACCGACTACTCGACACCGACAACCTCATCGGAGGCGTCAAGTATTTTGTCGACGGCCTTCGGCACGCTGGCCTTATTCATGATGACCGCGAAGAAGACATCATCCTCCAAGTCTCGCAAAGGAAAGTCCCCCACCGCTCGGAAGAGAAAACCGAAATCACCATAACCTACCCATGGCAGTAAGGCCCTCCATCATCTTTAACCCGGTGCCGCAGATCAGCATCTGCTGGACCTGCGATAGCGAAGGCCCGCATCGCTTCCATGACCAGTCGGTCAACCAAGATTACTGTGACCAATGCGCATCCCTGGCCATAGGCGTGGACCGGGTGCTACACAAATTTTACCGCAAACCATCCAAAAGCGAGCTGGTGATCTGGAGGGTCAATGGAAGATAGCCCTCCATATTCACGCGAGAACGAGCAGGGCGTCCTGTCCTGCATGTTCCAGTCACAGGACGTGCTTGTAGAGGCACTGGCATCCCTGGATGCCGATCACTTTTGGGACCCCCACCACAGGGCCCTGTTTGAAATTTTGCAAGAGAAAGCCACCAACGATCTCCTGCAAATAGGACCGGTGGCGCGAAAAAGGAACCCCCACCTCCTGGCTGTGATCCACGAAACAGTGGATCAAGCCCCGTCCCCGGTCCAATTTCCAATTTACTCACTCGAGCTGGAGAGGCTCCGACAGCTTCGGCAGGCACGCGTCGTATGCATGCAAACCGCCAGCAACATCCGTGAGGATTCCGATGCCTCCGAGATCATAGACGAACTGGAGAGCGGTACGGTTTCAATCGCACAGTCAAGTCGTGGACGCAAGGACCTTAAGGACATAGTCCGCAATGCCATCAGCCAGATTGAAACCTGGCAATCCCAGGATGGGGAAATATCAGGGATACCCACAGGCCTTGGCGACCTGGACGGCCTCACCATGGGGCTCCAGAGAGGCGAGATGTTCATCCTGGCCGCACGTCCCTCAGTCGGCAAAACAGCCATGGCCCTGCATATAGCCAACCATGCCTGCGTGGACAACAAGATCCCGACCGTATTTTTTAGCCTGGAGATGACCGGCGAAGCCCTAGTCCAGAGGCTTCTCTCCTTGAGAACCGGCATTAACGGTTTCTCCATGAGGTCCTCCGGAGGCCTGCACCAGTCACAAGTGATCCGAACCTCCAGCATGGCAAGCCACATAAGCACCGCTCCGCTTGTTATCCATGACGACTGTTACCGCCTCAGCGACATCCGGAGCCGGACCCGTTCAGCCGTCAAGAAGCACGGAGTGGAGCTTATCGTGGTCGACTACCTGCAAATGGTTAAGTCCCGCGCCCGTGAACGTGAGCAGGCAGTAGCCGCCATCTCCAGTGGGCTCAAGGAAATTGCCAAGGAGCAGAACATTGCGGTGCTGGCGCTCTGCCAGTTAAACCGTGGAGTCGAGTCCAGAGACGGCAGGCCGCGCATGTCGGACCTTAGGGAAAGCGGCTCGATCGAGCAGGACGCGGACGTCGTCTCTCTGCTCTACCGGCCCTACTCCGACGAGGACATCCTGGAGCTTATAATAGCCAAGCAACGCAACGGACCGACCGGCACCGTGGTGCTCGACTACGACAGAAGATTCAACAAGTTCACCCCCGCCCGGGATGGTAGCCCGGAAGAACCCGGGGGTGGCATAACCACAGAAAAGAAGGAAAAGGAACTCCTATGCCAGTAAAATACCTGGAGGAAGTCATCGTTAGCGCGGTGGCAAAATACGACCGTACGCGGTCAGTGGACAGCATGTCCAAGAAGTACCAAATCAACCTTACCCAGCTGTCCGACGAGGAGGCTGAAAAGCTCCGCTCGTTGGGGCTTAAGGTAAGGGATGACAGCAAAGACCCGAAGGACGGCTTGTTCGTCATTCCGAAGAACGGAATGTATCCGCCCGAGGTCGTGGACAATGAAGGCAATCCCATGCCCCCGGAAATCCGGATCGGCAACGGGAGTAAGGTTCGCGTCCTACTCACCCCCTACGAATACGACGCCCCGCACGGTCAGGGCGTTGCCTGTGGCATCGGCGGCGTACGCGTCGTTGAGCTACAGGAGTACAGTGGGGGAGGTGGCGTGGAAAAGTTGTTTGAGGAAAACGGAGACAGCAACCCCTTCTAATTATGGGACACTGGTACACCAAGGAAGGCAAGGCTCAACACTGGAAGGAAAATGGTAAGCCGACCACGCTGCGAGAGGCCCGCAAGGAAAACCTCTTCCCCAGCGTCACCACCATCCTTGACGTACTGAACAAACCTGGCCTTACCGAATGGAAGATTCGGGAGGCCATCAAGACTGCCTCAGTCACCCCCCGTGGGGAGGTCGAGACGGAATACAATTACCTTAAACGGGTGATTGCTATTTCCTACGAGACCACCCGTGGGGCGGCTGACTTTGGCACTGAATTTCATCGTGAAGCCGAAAAGGTAAACCTGTTCATCATGAGGAACGGGGGATTCGGGGAATACAAATGACAGTCATCGGATTAACAGAACAAAAAGAAGCAGTGATACAGGCGGTCCTGGCCGTGTATGGATTAACGCGCAAGCAGGTAAAGAGCCGCGCCCGGACATCCTCCATCAGCCAGGCCAGGTTTGTTATCTGGCACCACCTGCGCAACGACCTCGGGATGACCCTCAAGGAGATTGGCACCGAGTATGACCGTCACCACTCGGACATTATACACGGGCTCAGGCGCATCAAGCAACTCAACAAGGAAAACCGGCTGGTGTCCGATCGGACCCGCAAGGTCCGCAAAATCCTCAAGGAGGGAACTTTATGAAAAACAAAGCACTCATGACCAAGCTGGCTGTCCCTGAGAAGTTACAGCCGTTCATCAACGAGTATATCGAGTGGGCCAAGTTGCACCTGGACGAGGTGTACGCCACCGAGATGACCCTGGTAAGCCCGCTTGGCTACGCCGGACAAACCGACTGCCTCGCCAAGGTGGACGGGACGGTCTCGGTAATTGACCTTAAGACCCAGAAGTACAAGAACAGCAAACCCAGCTACTGGGACAGCTGGTTGCCGCAGCTTGCGGCCTACCGGCAAGCCTGCGTCCATGATGACCCAAGGTGGAAGAAGTCCAGGCTGGTATCCGTTACCATCAACTCACTGGAGCCGGGGGAGGTCACTCACAAGACGTGGCCGATCGGGGAGTCAACGAAGGCCATGGCCACATTCAAGGCGGCCCTCAGGATCTGGCAGAACCAACACAACTACAAACCACAAGCATGAGCAGGGAATCAGAAAAAATACGGGACGAGGGCATCGCCAGGTTTAATGAGCTGGCTGGTGCAAAATTTGATGACGGGCAGCAACGCCATGGCGGTTGCCTTGACGAGACGGTTACCATAGAACGGGCCGAGGATGAGGTGCTGGACCAGTGGTTCTATCTCCAGTCCATCCGGGTCAAGTATGTGGACCGCGTCGAGATTTTGGAGACGGAGCTAGAGAGAGCCCTTCGTCGCCTGGACCACTGGAAAGAAATGGCGCAGAGGTAAGTTTCTTAAAAAGGGCGGATTTCCCTAATAAGAGAACCCCGAATATAAGAAAGCGATGAAGACAATAATCCACGTTAATCAGCACATTCTGCGCAAAAACACCAAGAATGGCACAAATGATCCGTGTCTAATTGTCCGCAATTATAAGGAAAAAAGGTACGCTAATTCGGTTAAGATCACCGGACCCAGCGTTGTCAGGTACAGCCCCCACAAACCACTCTCCTGCGGCGCTCGCGCCTGGGTGGAAACCGAGTCAGAGGTCCTTACCGATGCCAATTAAATCATACGACAGCCTGCGCTTCCTGGTACCCTCCCGCAATGGGGAGGCGGAGTACCTGGTGGACATAGGTGCCTACGAGGGCAACGGGGCCTGTAACTGCAAACATTTTGAAATGCGCCTGGAACCAAAGCTCAAGCTCGGCCGGTACTCCCGTGCCCTGCGCTGCAAGCACGTCCTGGCGGCCCGCTCGTTCTTTACGGACGCGGTGGTAGGCAATTTGCTCTATGAAGAGAAGAAAACCGGTCAACAAGGTCAGCGCAAAGAGGCGGTCCGAGTTGGTGAAATACCGGGCGTTGAGGAAGAAGTTCCTTGACGACAACCCGAAATGCGCTGTGTACCCGAACAGGGAGGCAACAGACGTCCACCATATACGTGGACGCGCTGGTAAGTTATTCCTGTCTGTACGTTACTGGCTCCCTGTATCAAGGACTGCCCATATACGGATCGGTGAGGACCCGATCTGGGCCAGGGAGAACGGATACATTTGCGCGAAAGGGGAATGGGGCAAGCAGCCAGAAAAGGAGAATGATGATATTGTACAAGATAAAGAACTGGGATGAGCGGTATGAGAACAACCGCTCCAGGAGGGTCAAGGACCTCCAATGGGTACCCACTCCCAACCACCACGACGGCGACGGATTCATACACGTAATGTCTGTTCCGGACGCCGCAGAAGCCTTCGCAGGATGGATGTTAATACTACAGGTGGCATCACGGTGTCACCCTCGTGGCACCCTGGTGCGAGCCAATGGAACACCTCACAATGCGGCCTCATTAGCGGCCAAGACACGAGGTCAAGTGACATGGTTCAAAAAGGCCCTAAAGTTACTGTCCGGACCCGACGTAGGGTGGCTGGAATTCGACGAAATCCCCGAGGAAAACGACAAAGCGCACCTCGACGTCACCTCGACGTCACCCAAGTGCCACCCAAGTGACAGTGAGGTGACGAAGAAAGAAAGAAAGAAAGAAGGGAAAGAAAGAAAGAATAAACCCCTTCGGGGCTGGGAAGAGATCTATCAGGCATATCCAAGAAAAGTGGGTAAAGAAGATGCGAAGAAGGCCATAGCAAGTGCACTCAAGGGATACGACCATGCCTACCTTCTGGACGCGACCGTAGCCTTCGCCGCAGCGGTTAATGGTGCGGACAAGAAATTCATACCCTACCCTGCCACCTGGTTCAGGGGTGGCCGCTACGATGACGACCGGGCGGAGTGGGGGCGAATCGGCAGGGAGCGGAAAACCGGGATGGACCTGCGGGTCTCCAAGGATGCCCTGCGGGTCAGGAGGGACGAGCTGCGCCAGAAGGAAACGGTGATCCGGAACGGCGAGATGTCCTACGGGCCCTACCGCAACACAAATGGAGACCTGAAACCCGAGTTCGCCAAGGAGCTCAAGGACGTGGAGATCAACCTGAAAAAGATCATGGGGGAACAAATGAATTTATAGCGGACCGGGTCCTCAATGGGGAAGAAGTTGCCTCCTTGCTTCACACCTCCTCCCCACCGGTCCGCTTCCTTTAACCAAAAAAAACATGACACAGTACACATTCGGCTTCTCAAAGCCACCATCCGGAACAACCCTGCGAGACGCGGGGGTCGAGAAGGTCACGCTCAATACCTCTGAAGGGTACCGCGAGTCCTTCAACAGGGTCCTTGGAGAAATGGCCGACACAGGCCAACCCTTCTCCTCCGAGGACGTAACCGCCGTAGTAGGCCAACCATCAAACCCGAACACCGTCGGGGCCCTCTTCATCGGCGCGGCCAAGCGGGGGGTCATCCGTAAATGCGGATACCGCCAGTCAACGCGCCCGGAGAGACACGCCGCCGTCATTGCACTATGGGAAGGCAAACTAAATTAAGTGCGATGCTCGATATTATCATGGCTATTTGCTGGTTTATCCTTATTGTCTGGATTGCCATCGAATTTTTAAGGTGGCGGTAACATGAGCAGGAAATCACAAAGCAAGAAGTGGCTCGAGGCCTACCTGGAAAAGTTGGTTGAACTTTCCGATGGAAACCTTCCGTATCCAAAGCAGGTCGACAAGGCCCGGAAATACGCCGACGAGGTGATCGCTCCGTTCGAGGAGCCCATAGTGGACGATGCGCCCCATATCGACTGAAGAATCCGTGCGAGCTCTCTTTTGCAGTCTTATCAAGATTGCCGTGGAGGACTACCGGTATTGCGTCGACCGGAAGTATATCCATGGCGGCGAAATCATCCCCGGGTCCACAGATAACAGATACCTGATCGGGCTCAACCTCAGGGCCAGTGACCTCCCCGCCATCATCAGCTTCCTCTGGGGCGGAGGACTCCACCAGGTCATAGACATGGCCAGCCTGGCCATCAGGCCCTCCCGCATACTGGCCAGACTGGAACCCGAGAACTGGAAGGCCATCCTTAAAAGCAAATGCCCCACCTGCGATACGGATGACTAGGGTACCCGTACAGAGAGGGGCAACCTGTCGTGGAGATGAATGGCCTGTCTCCAGGACCTGATCCTACCAACAGGGCTCGATTTGTTGTATAGAGTACAGAGAGCACATGAACCTAGCCCACAAAAAACTGCTGTCCGAGGTAGCCAGGGAAACCAACCTGCCCAAGAACGTCGTCAAGCCGGTCATGGTGACCATCCTCGACATCATGCGGGACAACCTGATCAATGGTACCCCAGTGGTGCTGCCAGGCATCGGAACCATAGGCTTCGCCTACCGAAGCAAGAGGACCGCCAAGACCCTTCCGGACCATCCACCATTCAAACAACCCGAAACCTACTACCTCAAGCTCAAGAATTCCCAATCGCTCAAGGATGCCCTCAGGGAGCTTTGCACAGAGCGGGGTGGTAAAGATGGTCTACCCGGGCTCCGAAAGCCCACAGGGAGGAAACCAGGGCCAGGAATCACCGGTACAGGTTCCTAGAAGTACTTCCTCTTGAGCCACTCGGCTTTCAGACGGGCCTTCAGGTCAATATCCTCCTCGCTGTTCTTGGTGCCAAAGGCAAACATCGCAGCCTTCAGTATCCCCGGGTCAGGGTTCGGCTTGATCAGCTCATCCTCAGCTATACGCTTCCATACAACGTATGGGTCACCATCCGATCCCTTCATCTGGCAGATTCTCCTTTCCCCAGCAATGTTTTTTTACTTTCGCCATGTACGGGACGTAACATCCACACCCAAGCGGGGACCCAGTGTACGGACGGCACCTCTTAAGCGTCTTGTCATACAGAATACAGCCATGACAATGACGTATCTTGCGCCGCCACTCGGTGTCCGTGCGCCTGAATAACTTCAATGCATGCCAGGTGAGCAGTATGAGCATCCAGGCACGCCGTAAGGGCGGCATAGAGGCCCCCTCTTCACGTAAAACCTCCCACCACTCACGGTATCTCTGTCGTAATTTGGAGATACGGAGCGCCGCCATGAAGATACCGTAACAATTAGGTATCATCACTTCAATAAGTAAATGAATATACGGTGCGGGGGGTGGGATTATGGGCGGTGGGCGCTGGGGTAGAGGGTTTTTGGGGTCCAAAACCCGAAAGTTGAGAAAATGCACCTTATTATGTGGAAGGCCATGACCCCCGTCCCCCCCTCCCCCGCCCCCCGTCGAGGCGGCGTGATACCCAAAGACAAAAGGGTCGCGGGGGGTATATGCCCAAGGGTGAACCCTCGCGGGATTCTGCGAGGATAATGAGAAAACCTAGTAAAAAGGAACATATCATGGCGAACAAAAACATAATCGCAAATCCGACCAAGCGCCAAATCGCGCTTGCCACCACCATCACCACCACGTGCAATGCTGGCACGGTGAAACACGTTTCCCCTTCGGGAGTCTCGCGGATCATCGGAGTACATGACGCATTCAGCAGCTTCACGCAATTTGGCAACGTGATGGCCGCGTCTGATCTTGACGCGTCCACGTACCAAACAGACGGTGAATGGGACAACACCAAGGCAAGCAAGGCATGGGATGATTACCGTGCCATGTATCGCGTGGCTAATGATCTCCAGATGGAGAACGGCCAAGTGATCACGCGCATCGGCAAGGCCCGTTGGAAGTGCCAGCGCGGAGTCGTCACCAGCGTGGTGCGTAGCGCGACCATCGAAACGCCCGCGACCAAGGATGATGCGCTGGCCTACGTCAAGGACGTTGCCAACAAGAACGGCATCAAGATCGGATAACAACAAGGGTGCGGGGAACGAAAGTTCCCCCACCACCTTTGCGTCATCATGGAAACGTGATGACGCACAAGTGGTGCTAAATGCCCCCGCGATGCGGGGAACAGCCACGGGCCGAGTTGCCCTTGGTGGGAGCCACGCCACGCCACGTGTGATGCACGGGGCAGGCAAAATGCTCTTTTGAAATTCACGGTCGATCCGTGCGTGAAAACGCGCACGTGTTCGTGCCGATCCTTTCCGCAAGTGTGATGCACTTGTGCCGTGTGATGCGCGGAGGTTGTGAGGATCGGCAGGATGCGGCGGATTTATCGTTTGCGTGATGTATACCAGATTTGCTGATGTTAGCGTTGGCTTTGGCTTATGGTGATGCGGGTTGGTAATCCGTATTTGCTGTGCGCTTGTTCCCATCAGTGCGTAATTAGGCGCGGAAATTGGTTTCATTATGGCTGGCATTGTGATTGCGCGATGCGGTGTGATGTGGATTGTGAGGCTTGCGAGTCTCCTCTAGGTGCGGATTTTCTGAATCCCACGACCCGCGAAGCAAACCGCAAGTGAAGGTGTCAGGGATGACTTGTCTCCCCTTTGGTCATACTGGTGACAAATCTGGTGCAGAGTAGCACAATTTACATCACGATCAGCCCCGACTACGGGGGGTTGCTCTCTATCGGCAATGCGGTGTCAGGCGATACATATTTGACACTTGCGCTAGGTAGGGTGAAGCGGATTGACTTGTCTCCGCGCCATGATTTTTTGACTTCATGGAGTTGGGTACTTGTGCGGGTGATGCCCGCCCTGTGCCATGCAAACAACTAGGTGAAGTTTAGGTCTTGGAGGTTGTCTTATGCGTACCATAAATAACCCACCCGCACGGGAGTTCGCCGCTCCCGTGCGGTCTTTTTCAACATCTTCAATAACGGGGCTGCCTTGTCAGGTAGCCGTACACATCAACCCATTAACATCCAACAAAGGAATAGTTATGACAGAAAAAATGAAACCTAATTGCTGCCTTGTCACTCATGGCAATAGCCACGGGGATGCCCCCCTTTACTGGCTCGTGCCAACAGGTGACGCCGAAACCGCGCTGGAAATCGCGGAGGATTACCACCCGCAAGAGGTGCGAGCCTTGTCCGGTTACTGGGAAGCAATCCCCATCACCCACCCGCATCCGGAAACAATAAAGCAAATCTCTGGCTTATGAACCAGCACTATCTCAAGGGCGTGTTCTCCACGTCTGGCCGTAAGAGATCTCGATACCAGGGACGTCCGCGCAAGCGTGGCTCTGGTGAACGAGTCCGTACCTTTGCCCAACGCAAGGTCACGGGCAAAATGAAACCCATGGGACGTTGGCCCACCAGCATAGGCTTCTATGAATGAGTACCAGTTAAGCACCGATGTGGTGATAGACATCACACCGGAGAAGAAACGCGCCATGCCGCTCGACGGCAAGGTGTTCCCCGTGAAGTACCTCAAGGCAGCAGGTGTGGCTCGGTACAAGCTCACAAAGTGCATTGGCAGGAACGTGTACGTCATATTCGACAAGCCATTGGATGACTGCCGTCAGCGTGGCGTGTATCTGGCACTTGTCGGGGGGTTCATGGTGGACGTAGCCAAGATTGAGCGTGAAACCAAGGACGGAAAGGTGGTCAAGGTTAAGAAGGTGGTCAAGGTTGAGATGAACAAGTGCTGGCTATGGGTCAACGCTGGGCCACTCAAGGGGCCTCGAAGCATTGATGACGTGCCTTACGGTGATGAGCCGAAGTATTTCAAGGTCATCAGCCGCATCGTGCGGGCTGAACACCTCAAGAAAAAGTGAGTACCGTTACCCTGTTACCCCTTAACCCCTATCTCTGCAACAATGCGCAGAGTTAAGGCATACAGGTCTTATTCACGCTTCCCACAATTTCCCCATCCCGCTGGGGGTAATCAGCGGATAACAACAAACAACAAGGACAAACAATGATGGTTCATCTATCTGATGAAGAAAAGCGCGTAGCTGCCAAGCTAGATGTGGCACTGCGCGGAGAGGACGCCAAGATAGTTATCAACGTCTTGCGTATACGCCAGCAACGTCTGGAAAACAAACACAACCTGAACAATGGGCTCAAACAAATAGAGTTGCTCATGCTTGGAGGGAACAAGTCATGATGAGGAAACTGATGAGTAAAGACATCAAGCACAATGCGTTTAAGTACGTCGAGCCCAATGCACCCACTGAGTCGGGGCTTTATTGGCCCGAACAGAACGGGGTAACAGGAGACATATGGGAATACTCCTACTACCTCGGGAGCGTTGAGATAGACGGAAGAAAGCTAGACCTCGGCGTCTATGTTGGGCCGTTTGAGGACGAGCGCACGTGGGGAGAGCCTGACATGGAGCGGGAATATGGGTATCAGGAGGTGTACGATGCCACCTGTTATGGCCCTGACGGGGGCGACTACATCAGTGGGCCTATGTTTCCACCATTCTGCCTGACAGGCAGTGTCCTGCCGGTAAAGAAAGACGATCTTCAGGCACATAAAGAACTGTGCTTTCATAGACTGAGGCACTTTGGGTTGCCCTACCACGAAAATCGTGATGCATGGGCGAACCTAAAAACTACTGCCGATTCGATTGCTCGATACAGCAAAGCAGATGAGCTCCACAGGAAGATGTATCCCCGTAAGGAGGACAAGTCATGAGTAAAGACATTAACCACAGGGAGTGCATGCTGGCATTAGCCGAAGCGTTGCGACTCATAGCAGCAGGGATCGAACAGAACCCTGAAGAACCCCTCGGCGAGAAGGGGGGAGGGACATCACTGGTGATCAAGTCCGTGAGAGTGCCTTCTGTGCGTGTGGACGGGGACGTGGACTATGCGAACGTGAGTTGTTCCTACACGGTGGACGACGACATGGACTCATCCAATACATCCACCGTGAAACACCACACCGATGATGCGCTGGGCAGCAGTCACCTCAATCCGTTTATCACCGAGGTTCACGATATGCTCTGGGGGTACTTGATGGGTGAGCTGCCGGAACAGCTGGCAATCGCAGCAGGGGAGCAGCCCCTCGATGAGCAGTGGCAGAGCCAATTCATAACTCACCCCGCCACGGAGGACGAATCATGAGTAAACGCACCCTTCAGTATCGGCGCAGGCAATTAGCCCGTGCCAAGTACAAGGCCCTCAGAAAGGCCTTGCAATGGGAGTCAGACCATCCGTTAGCCTATAATTCGAGATGGCTTGGCGTCCAAGCCAGCACTCATAGCCGCCCCTGCTCATGCTTTCTCTGCAAGAGCCGAGGGGGGCCGTCCATGCAGGAACGCCGTGCTGCTAAGGAGGACGAGTCATGACCAGAGCGGAAGAGCTGCGCGGTCTTGACAAGAAGGTTCATGTCGAACTGTCCAAGAAGTTCACCCCTTCAGCCGTGGCGTATCGTGGCATTGCGAAGATCAACCAAGACACGGAGTGGACGGAGTCATGGATATTCCCGATTGAGGGGTACGAGTGCCTGAGGTTCCACCTTGTCTTGGACAACAGGATAACGGTGCAGATGGATGATATGTCCAGCCTGAACTCCATCTTGCCACCGCTGGACCCTCGCCATCAGACCGGCGCAAAGTCAATGGGCATCGTTGAGGAAAGCACGGGCCTCTTCGTTCACAAGCTGGAGGAGTTGGGGGCTGCTGCTTTTGGGGCTGCTGTTCATGACATCAATAAAAAAACCAACCCTGAAGCTCTGTTCAAGCTGGTCATGCACCACCTAGATAGAACGGGTGGCACAAATGCCTGTGGTGGCTTGGGCAGGCCGAAGCAAGCGCCAAGTCAATGGGACTTTAAGGAAAAGTTTGATGTCTCGTACCCGTTTGATGACGCTGACTACCATCGACGCACCGGACAGACACCTAACCATCATGGCTTTGATGATTACCTCAAGAAGGTTGACTGCTTCGGGGAGCTGGAGATGAACATACCACCGTGGGTCACGCGCCCGTTCTATGGTCATTACTTGCGCAACACAGAGTGGCGTGAGCTATGGTGGGATCGCGTGCCGGCAGCCGGTAAGGGCATGTTGATGATGCTTCTCTGTAACAACTCCGCACCATGGAGGCCCAGCGATTACTTCCTTGGGCCCCGTGACCACGAGGTATTGTTTGACGACAGGGTCGGCGCTGGCTGGCGCAGGACTCGCCTCACGTGGCAGAAGGAATACGAAAAGAATTTATGAATCTACAGTAAGGCTACGCTGTAGGATAGCAGATGGGTCACCTGGTTCCAGTCCGGAGCTGGGTGGCCCATCTTGGGTAGCCGTTAACAACAACAAGGGAAAGGACTTGCTATGGAAGCAAGAGAAACACGCCTAGCCGAATGGCAGGCGATTAAGGCACTGGTTGGCCTCAGCCACACGTTCCAGATAATACCTGTCATGGGCAAGGACGGTACACCCGTACTTGACGAGACGGGGGGCTGGGTGATTGATGAAGTTAAATACTTCGACAAGCCAAACCAACGCAAGAAGAGGAAGCAGGAGTGGGCCTCATATCGACAGGCCCATCTGCTTGAACAGGACACGTACTACATGGAACAGGGCTGGCTGTTACTTGCCCGCCTAAGGAGCGGCGACATAACTAACGCCTTGTTTCGTGACTACATGGACAGGATGAAAGAAACGGCGATCAACCGCCAGATGAAAGGGATAAAGGAATATGAAGAAAACATTGGTGTTCCTACTGATGCTAAGTTCGCTGAACACAGGCGCTCAAGGGCGGCCTGACAAACCCACTCGGGAACAGATCGTGGCCGTCACGCTGTTGGCCGAGGCTCGTGGAGGTGGCTTCATTGCCATGCTCAACGTGGCCTGCGTCATTCAGCAGAGGGCAATCAACCGTAACCTGGAGCCGTACCAGATATGTCTCCAACGCAAGCAGTTTAGCTGCTGGAATAACAAGACCTATAAAGATCTTGAGGACCTGCTCTGCACACGCCACGCTCCCAGCGCCAAGTCCCTGGCCCTGGACCTACAGCGGGGCGTTAAGCTGGGCAGGGATAAGCGGGGCTACCCTGACCACTACTTCGCCAAGTCGATGAAGGTGTGGCCACGTTGGGGCTACAAAGGTGGCAGTCGTGCCAACCCAAAACTCAAGCCTGTCTATGACGATGGGCATCACCTGTTCTTCAGGCTCCGGCCTGCCAAGAGAGACGGGAATAAGTAAGTGTGTATAAACCTTGCACACTGGTATCGGGCATCTATGATTGCCCCCTGCCACTGCAAGAGATCGGAAAAATATGTCAGACGATAAACTAATAACTGTTTCCCCTGAAGAGCTCATAAAGGAGCTTGGGGATTGTGTTGAACTCAAGATTGCTGGTGGAGCTGTTGGCCCTCCCGGTGTTGGTAAGACGGACATAGTAATCCAGCTTGCAAAGAAGCTGGGGTACGACTTGCTCATCACTCATCCCGTGTGTGATGATGCCATCGACTACAAGGGCTTGCCCGCCATCATTGATGGCCCCGATGGCGAGAAGGTTGGGAAGTTCCTGCCTTACGGTCACCTCAAGGATATGATCAACGCTACCAAGCCTTTGATTGTGTTCATCGACGACATGGGCCAAGCCTTAAGGCTCGTGCAAGCTGCCATCATGCAGCTCTTATGGAACCGTGCCATCAATGGCGTACCCGTGTCCGAACACGTGTCGTTCTTGTGGGCCTCAAACCGTGCGGGCGATCGTGCCGGAGCGGATGCCGGAATGCTTGAGCCACTGAAGTCCAGAAGCTACATCTTTCAGGTGGAAGCTGATGTGAATGCGTGGATCAAGTGGGCTGGCAAGAAGGAGAGCGAGGGAGGTGGTGACATGCCTCCCTGCCTGACTGCGTTCATGCGCTTCAAGCCGGAACTGTTAAACGACTTCACGCCCACGCGTGACATGGTTAACAGCCCGAACCCCCGTAACTGGGCGAACCTCGGGAAAGCGTTCCGCTATGGAATGAGCAAGGACGGCAAGAAAGGTGGACCTATGGCTACAGCGGCCAAGTACGCTGGTGCTGTCGGGGACGGCGCAGCCGCAGTGTTCTCTGGATTCGAGCGCACGTGGGGAGACCTACCTGACATGAAGCGGGTCATGCTCAACCCTGACAGCGAGCCGGTTCCGGAGAAGCTGGAGGTTCTCTATGCCTTGTCCGGAGCACTGTCATACTACGCCACCCCGAACAACCTGGACGGGCTGCTCAAGTATGTTGCTCGCATGCCTCAGGAGTTCCAGGTGACCACACTGAAAGACATGCTTGTGCGTACGCCCAAGCTCAGCGAAACGAAAGCGGTCCAGAACTGGATCGACGACAATGTAGATGTCGTATTCTAGGAGAAACAAACCATGAATGTAATGACACCGCCAACCATAGACAGGGAGGCCGAGGTGCTCGTCAACAAGATGATCTCAAGGATCGCATTTGACGAGCCGTTCTTCTCGGTAATCCTTAGCAAACAGATACGCGTTCAGGACCCCACGTGCAAAACCATGTGGGTTGACGGGATGCGCCTTGGCTACAACCCCGACTTCGTCAAGGAGCTTGACCGGGATGAGCTAAAGGGAGTGCTGATCCATGAGGTCATGCACTTGGTACACCTACACCACTTAAGGCGTGGGAACAGGCATCCATTCAAGTGGAATGTTGCGGGGGACTTCGTCATCAACTGGAGCCTCGTGAAGCCATCGGACCCGAGGAACAGTTACAAGCTGCCCGAGGGCTGTCTACTGGACGCCCAGTACGAGGGCATGAGTACTGACCAAGTCTATTCCACGTTGCCGGAGTTTCCGCCGGGAGGCAATGGCAATGGGGATGGAGACGGTGACGGAGACGGCAGGCCCAACCCCCTCGGGGAAGTGCGTGACCAGAAGAACGGTGACGGCACAGCCATGAGTGAGCATGAGAAAAAGGTGGCCGGACATGAAATGAAGGTCACCGTCAACCAAGCCTATGATGCTGCGAAGAGACAGGGCAACTGTCCCGCTGGTATCGAGAGGCTTGTCGAGGACATGAACGACC
>Ga0255049_10000165_pt1 | contig 39512 bp, 39 predicted proteins | sample JV7_2_3_MG_FD_183615 | JGI IMG/M metagenome (GOLD analysis project Ga0255049, IMG submission 183615) | Seawater microbial communities from Jervis Inlet, British Columbia, Canada - JV7_2_3 | ecosystem: Environmental > Aquatic > Marine > Inlet | place: Canada: British Columbia | collected 2016-10-06 | reverse complement strand
TCTTCTATTTCCAATACGCGACATGCGCGCGTAAAAGCAGCGCCAATCGTTTTCGGCTCAAAAGGGAAAACCCGATCATTATTGTGCTTTTGCCGAACGACGATTTCCCACGCTTCGTGTGTGTACTTAAATCTTCGAAATTGCTCCCTATCTGAAGGGTGTTTCAAGTTCCGAACATTGCCAGTTCGAGTTTCTTCGTCATTGTCGCCGACTAACAAATTGGTGATCTCGCTTTGCCTGCGCGCCGAATGGACTGCAAACCAAATAATGTCCGACATTGGCAAACTCGAGCGTCGTTTTTCCTTATCGAGAAAAAACTCGGTGAGCTTGGAAAGTTCGGATTGCGATGGACGACGAGATCTTACTTTCGACTTCGCGACCAGTTTCTCAGCCCTGAGGACTTCGTACGCGTCATCAATCACAGATAGGTCGACAGAAACGTTCCACGCTGCGCATGCGTAACGCAAGATAACCCGCAACCAAACGAGGTCATTATTGACTGTTGACGGCCCGGCTCCTGATTTGCGTCGAGCCCGAACATGATCGATCAAGTCAGACGATCTGATGTCATCCAAGTCTATGTTTGCCAGGCTGGTTTTTTCGAGAAATTTTATGTGTGCTGATTTGCTTCGGCCCATTGGGCGAATTTCAGAGACTTCATTGCGATACTTCAATAGAATCTTGTGCAGTGGGCCCCTCAAGGCGAGTTGTTTTCTTTTGGGTACGGCATCTGGTTTGCTGAGTTGGTCTTCAAGTCGCGTGGCCCATTCAGTAGCGAGTCGGCGTCGATCAAACGTCCTGGATTCGCGGTGAACCAGGCGACCTTCACGTTTAATTCGAACTTCGGCCTGATAGGCTAGTTTGCCGTCACGACGTCGGCGGGGTCGAATCGTGGCCATTTAGTATCCTATTGGGTAAAAAAGTGCGTCATTGCAGGTGCGTCATGGTGCGTCATTAGCTATATTTGGTACAAAATAGATAACAATCAATACAGAATGAGTGAAAAATAGCACACAATAAGTAATTGAATTAAATAGTAAAAAAGCGATAATGGTAGACTACTCAACAATCAGCAAAGTGTCAATTGCCCCCATGATGGACTGGACCGACCGGCACTGCCGCTATTTCATGCGTTTGCTGAGCCCGTCCGCGTTCTTATACACAGAGATGGTGACCGCAGCCGCCATTCACCATGGCGATGCTGATCGCTTTTTAAGATTCAATGACGAAGAACACCCGCTGGCGTTGCAACTGGGCGGCAGCAATCCCGACTGGATGGCCAGCGCGACCGCGAAAGCGAATGAATACGGCTATGACGAGATCAACATCAATGTTGGTTGCCCGAGCGACAAAGTACAAAGTGGGCAGTTTGGCGCGTGCCTGATGGCAACGCCGGATGTTGTTGCCGAGTGCTACCAGGCAATGCTCCGCGAGACGGATATTCCGATTACGGTAAAGACGCGTATCGGAATTGACGATCAGGATAGCTACGAATTCCTGACAACGTTCGTAGAACGGCTCGTTGACGCCGGCTGCAAGAAGTTTGTTGTTCATGCACGTATCGCGATGCTCGATGGTTTGAGCCCAAAAGATAATCGCAGTATTCCACCACTCAATTACAATCGTGTGTATCGCCTGAAACACGACTTTCCCGATCTTGAGGTCGTCATTAACGGTGGGTTGGCGGATTTAGCTCAGGTCGATGAAGTGTTGCAGCACGTAGACGGTGCGATGATCGGCCGGCAGGCATATCACCAACCGTATTTTCTGGCCGAACTTGAGCATCACTTCAATCCGCACCGGACGCTTCCGGATCGAGGCGACATCGTTGAACAAATGTTGCCCTACGTTGAGTCAGTATTAGCGGGCGGTGAGCCGCTGGGTCGTGTGACCCGGCACATGCTGGGGCTTTACGCAGGACAGCCCGGAGCCCGAGCATGGCGAAGATATCTTAGCCAGAACTCGTACCTGGATGGAGCGGGGTCCGAAGTCCTACTTGGAGCCGTCGCTTCTATGCCAGTTGCGGCCTAGATAAATAGCCAGTCCGATAACCGCTATCGATAACGGCAGGTGATGCAGGCCAAAAATTTCGTGACCGAGCATCGCCCATGTTGACCCATCAACCGTGTGCGCCAGCGCTGTGTTTGTAGCGCCTACTAATAGAACAAGGCTCACTATTCTTCGCATCGTGATTTCTCCTCGCGCCGGAATCGCTCAGGCGTATTTCCCCACACCCTTAAGATAGGCTGAGAGCCACCCAACCGGAATAAGCGTAATTACGTACGTTACAGCTGATATTCAAGGCCTATGATCAAAGAGGAGGGTTTTTTCTATGTGCCTTGCTGTACCTATGAAGATCACAGCGATTGACGGCTTTCTTTGTACCTGCGAAGCACGCGGTATCGAGCGAGAGGTGAGTCTTTTCATGATGCGGGACGACGGTCTTGAGATCGGCGATAACGTTCTCGTGCATGTCGGCTACGCTATTCAGAAAGTCTCGGAGCAAGAGGCCGCAGAGTCCTGGCAGTTGTTTGATCAAATGCTGGCTGCGGAAGCCCAATAGGAGCGAGAGTATGTGCGGTACCTGCGGTTGCAATATTCCTCAAACCATTGCCGATGGGCATGAATCCGTCAAGGTTCTGACAGGACTGCTGGATGCGAACGATCATCAGGCTGCTCACAATCGTGAGCATTTTAGCGAACACGGCGTATTGGCCATCAATCTGATGTCGTCGCCGGGTGCCGGCAAGACCGCCTTACTTGAAGCGACGATCGAGGCGTTCGATGGCAAGGTTCGCATTGCGGTCATTGAGGGCGACCTCGAGACCGAAAACGATGCTGAACGAATTCGGGCAAAGGGTGTACCTGCGATTCAGATCAGCACAGGCAGCGCCTGCCACCTGGACGCTCACATGGTGCACGATGCTTTGCACGACCTGGACCTGCAGGGTATCGATGTCTTGTTTATCGAAAACGTCGGTAACCTGGTTTGCCCGGCCAGTTTCGATCTTGGACAGCATTTCAACGTGGCCTTGCTATCCACGCCCGAGGGTCATGACAAGCCCGCTAAATACCCCGTGATGTTTCGGGCGGCTGATCTGGTGCTCGTAACGAAATCCGATTTATTGGCGGTATTGGACGACTTCGATCCCGCCGAGGCCTTGCGTTTTCTGCGACAGCTGGCCAGTACTGCGCCGATGTTGAGCCTGTCAGCGAAAACAGGTGACGGCCTGTCCGGCTGGGTTGACTGGGTAGAAGAGGCCCTGGCTTAGTGAAGGACGCAGCGCACTGGCTGGAAGCGCTGCGGGGTCTCGACATCGACCGGCCGGTGCGCATCATGAATGTGTGTGGCGGCCATGAGCGATCCATCTCCATGGCCGGTTTGCGAACCGCTATACCCGACAACATCGAGCTCATTCCGGGCCCCGGTTGTCCGGTTTGTATCTGCCCTGAAGAAGATGTCTACGAGGCGATTCAGATCGCACTGAACGAGGACGTCACGCTGGTGGCATTCGGCGACATGTTGCGTGTCCCGGTAAATGTGCCCAAGCGCGAGTCACGCACACTGGAGCAGGCCAAAGCGGCCGGTGCAGATATTCGACCGATCGCCTCACCGACCGAGGCAGTGCGTATTGCCAATGCAGACCCGACCCGCACGGTCGTATTCTTTGCCGCAGGCTTCGAGACAACAACGGCTCCCACTGCGGCGATGTTGGCTGAAGGTGCGCCGGACAATCTACTGGTGTTGTTGTCTGGTCGACTGACATGGCCTGCAGTTGCGATGTTGCTGGAGTCCGAAGCGCCGGGTTTCGATGCACTCATCGCGCCTGGTCATGTCGCCACCGTGATGGGGCCCGAGGAATGGCAGTTCGTCATCGACCAGCATAACTTGCCAGCTGCGGTAGCAGGATTCAGGCCGGATACTTTGCTGGCCGCAATGTACTCGGTGCTGGAACAACTTAAGACAGGTCGCCGCGGTCTCGATAATTGTTACCCGGAGGTCGTTCGACCGGGCGGCAATAGCATCGCGCGTCAGCAACTCGAAGACGTGATGGAGGTGTACGACGCAAACTGGCGTGGTGTGGGCGTAATTCCGAAATCGGGATTTCGTTTGCGTGAGGCCTATGCAGCGCATGATGCGCGCCGCGTTTTTGTATCCTACGCTGACGAGTCTCGCAAACGCGTTGGTGAGATGCCACCGGGCTGCGATTGCGCCCGCGTCGTGCTTGGCAAGATTTATCCGAACCAATGTCGTCTTTATGGTCTTGCCTGCACGCCCAGAAAACCGATAGGACCGTGCATGGTCTCTGATGAGGGCGCCTGCCGAATCTGGTGGTCTTCCGGTTATCGTGAGAGGCAGTCCATTGCGTAGAGGTACACAGATTACGCTGACAGGTCATGTGCAGGGCGTCGGCTTTCGTCCCTTCGTGTATCGACTTGCTAATGAGTATCGACTCACAGGGTATGTGCAGAATCGACTGGGTAAGGTCGATATTGTCGCCTGCGGTAATCCGGAGTCGCTACGCAAATTTCACCGCGACCTTATTGACCAGGCACCACCGTTATCACGACCGAATATTGCCAGCTCGGAGTCCGTCGATCAGATTTCTTTTGACGATTTCAAAATTGTAGCGAGCGCGGCTGGCGCGGATGCCCGGATATTCGTGCCCGCCGACAATTTCATGTGCGATGACTGCAAGCAGGAATTGCATGACCCGGACGATCGGCGCTACCACTATCCTTTCATTAATTGCACGCAGTGCGGCCCGCGTTACACGCTGATTGAGGCGATGCCGTATGACCGCGAAAACACGAGTATGGCGAGCTTTGAACTGTGCGCTGATTGTCGCTCCGAGTATGAAAATCCAAATGACCGTCGTTTTCACGCTGAACCGATCGCGTGCTCCGTTTGTGGTCCAGGGCTCGAATTTGAGAAGGGTGGGCATGATGAGCACAGCGATGCGGATACCGGGATCAACGCTGCTCTGAACGAGCTGCGGGACGGCAAGGTTGTCGCTGTTAAAGGTATTGGCGGGTATCACTTGTTATGCGATGCCCGCAACTGGGCGGCTGTCGAGAGTCTGCGACAACGCAAGCAGCGTCCTGACAAGCCACTGGCGGTGATGTATCCGATGCGGGGTCCCGACGGCCTGGACGCGGTTCGTCTGTCGGTGAATGTTGGGGCGGCGGAGGCAGAGCTTCTGCTTGGCCCATCCCGGCCCATCGTTTTGCTAAAGAAGCATTCCTATACCCGACTCGCTGGCAACGTAGCGCCGGGACTGAGCGAGATCGGCGTCTTGTTGCCCTACAGCCCACTGCATGAATTGTTGATGCAGGGCTTTGGCGGTCCGCTGGTCGCGACGTCAGGCAACATCAGTGGTGAACCCGTGCTGACTGAGAAGGTGGCAGCCTCATCACGACTGAAGAATATCGCTGACGCCTTTTTGCACCATGACCGGCCGATTGTCAGGCCGGCTGACGACCCGGTCTACAGGAAAATTGCTGGCAAGGTTCGACCCCTGCGGATGGGTCGTGGTGCCGCACCTTGTGAGTTCGAGCTGCCATGGCGATTGACCGAGCCGGTCCTCGCAGTGGGTGGCCATATGAAAGGTACACTTGCTTTGGGCTGGGAGAATCGCGCCGTAGTGTCGCCACATATCGGCGAAATGGACAACCCCAGAAGCCTCGAAGTGCTTGAACAACTGGCCGAAGACCTGCAGGCGCTGTATGGAGTACAGGCCAGGCGTGTCGTCTGCGACGCGCACACGGGATACACCACGAACCGCTGGGCGAGACGGCATGACTTGCCGTTTGCTACTGTTTATCACCATCAGGCGCACGCGTCTGCGGCGGCTGCAGAGCACGGAGGATCGGGCCGGTGGCTCATGTTTGGCTGGGACGGTGTCGGATTGGGTGAGGACGGCTCGCTTTGGGGCGGTGAAGCCTTACTCGGTGCACCGGGCGCGTGGCGCCGTGTGGCCAGCCTGCGCCCCTTCAGGTTGCCGGGTGGTGATCTCGCCGGACGTGCACCCTGGCGCAGCGCAGCGGCACTTTACTGGCAGCTTGGACAGAACCTGCACGATTGCCCCGATGTCGATGGACTCGCCAGATCAGCATGGTCCAATGGGCTGAATAGTCCAACGAGTAGCGCCGCAGGAAGACTGTTTGATGCCGCTGCTGCCGTCGTCTGCGGCCTGCCGAACGTCAGCTTTGAAGCACAGGGGCCGATGCTGCTCGAATCGCTTTGCGAGAGGCCACGAAAACCCGTGTCATTGCCACTAACGGTGGATAACGAGGGAATTCTTCGTACAGATTGGGCGCCACTGTTGGCGGTACTGGCGGATCGCGGTTTGACCATGAGCTATCGGGCCGAGGTTTTTCATGCGAGCCTCGCCGCAGCGATTTTGCAGCAGGCGATAGCGGTGAGAGAAAGTCACGGCGATTTACGGATCGGACTATCGGGCGGTGTATTTCAAAATGATGTGCTGACATCACAGACTGTCAAATTACTACGCAACAGTGGTTTCGATGTGTTCGTGCCGGAGCAGTTGCCCTGTAACGATGCCGCCTTGAGTTTCGGGCAAGTCGCAGAAATTGCGGCACGCGACGAGGAGTTTGGCGAACATGGATGACACACGAATTTCACTCGCGCACGGTAACGGCGGACGCTTCATGCGTGAGTTGATCGAAGAGGTCTTTGCAAAGCATCTTGGCGAGTCCGAGCTGAACACTGAGGCAGACGCGGTTCAGATCGATCTCGGTAATGGCGAAGTACTGATGACAACGGATGGATTCACAGTACAGCCCCTCGAGTTCCCGGGCGGTGATATTGGTTCGTTGGCCATACACGGCACCACAAACGATCTTGCGGTAGCCGGCGCACGTCCGATGTACATGACGCTCAATGCATTCATCGAGGAGGGCCTCGAGATCGAAGTTCTCGATCGTATTGTTGCGAGTCTCGCCCGGGCGGCCAGAGAAGCCGGTGTAAAAGTTTGTGCTGGCGATACCAAAGTCGTGCGACGCGGCGAAGGCGGTGGTTTGTATCTGGCGACCACGGGCGTCGGTGTGAGATTGCCTGGCGTCATCCCTTCCATGGACTTAATTCAGGATGGTGATGTCATTATCGTTAGTGGCACGGTTGGCGATCACGGTACGGCCGTAATGCTGGCGCGTGAAGAATTCGGTCTGCGGGGCGATCTCGTTTCGGATGCCGGTCCGGTGATGGCTTTAACTGAGGCATTGCTGGAGCTCGACGGTCTGCGCTTCATGCGTGACCCAACTCGTGGTGGTATTGCGTCGATTGCACACGAGATATGTCGCGCGACAGGATTCGGCGTGCGATTTGAGCCGACGATCCCCGTGAAAGAGCCTGTGCAGTCTGTTTGTGACATGCTCGGCTATGACCCGTTTTACCTGGCTTGCGAGGGGCGGGTCGTTGCGGTGCTCGCAGCGAACCAGGCAGATCAGGCGCTCGAAAAGTGGCGGCAGCTGCCACAAGGTCGCGATGCCGTGCGAATCGGCCGAATATCAGCCACCGACAAACGCGTGATTCTGGAAACTGCATTAGGTGGGGAACGTTTCCTGGAAGAACTCGAGGACGACCCGTTACCACGCATCTGCTAGTGACGAGGTACACTAGTGCGTAGTTGTCAGTTCCAGACTTTGCAAAATCATCTCATCACCACTGACGATGCGTGTCCGAAAATCACCACAGTCGGCACATAACAGTCGATTCGGCAAAACCTTCGATTCCGCTCCGCATTCAGTGCAGGTGACGACGACATCGGCTGTCTCGATAATCAGTTCGGCATCCTCTGCGACTGTACCGGCCACTGCCAACGGGTACGCTTGTCGCAGCAAGTGTGGCTCAATTCCCGACAGCGGCCCAATTTTTAAATAGACTCGTTCGACAGCAGACGCGTTGCGTTCTTTTGCAATTGTCTCAAGTTGCTGCAATAGCGACAGGCAAACAGATAGCTCGTGCATCAGCCGGTCCCGACCGTCGTAAACAATTCGCGTCGACTCACCGCATCCTTGTTTCGGGCAGCATCAAAGAGCTCTTGCATCACCTCGAGCGCGACTGCTCTGGTGGTGCCTTGATCGGCAAAATCCGCAACCGATCTGAAAAGCACGGCAGTCAGGTAAGGACCAAGCGTTTCATCCTGAGAGGTTATAAACTCAACAGGTCCGGACGGAAACCGAAGCGTCGATTTGCTTCCCTGTTTGAGTCTTGAACCGATATCCGTGCCGAGTAGCAAAACAAGATTCATGAACCAGGGTGAGATGAGCACCCCGATCTGGTGCACATCGAAAACACGAAATCCGACAGCTTCTACTTCAAGTGCTGAATTGACGATTGGCAGGTCCTGCATCCGCTCCTTGTAAATGAAACGGTATCGGTCGACGAGACTTTCGCTGGATATCGGGGTAAACGTATCCACTTCAGTCGCTCACCGGAATAAACGCATTGGGGTCAGCATCGCATTGCGGACAGCGCCAGTGGCCAGGTAATCCCAGAAAGGGCGTGCCCGGCGGAATCTGCTCGACCTCGTCTCCGATATCCGGGTCGTAGACATACCAGCATATTCTACATTCGAGTTTCGTATCGTCTGCAAGTCGACTCATGCAGCATCGGACCAGTAGGGCGCAAGAATTTCACGCAGACGCGTCGATGAATCGCCGAGATCTTCACCGGCTGCCGCGACGACCAGCGGCATACGGCTTATCTCCAGCGAATTCAGAATAAGGGTCCCCATCGAGTTGTAGTATCGGACCCACCACACGTTGGGTGTGAGCGTGCTAATAACCTGGCACTTTCCGTAAGCACGCGACAGCATGTCGACGGGCCCACGCCCAAGGCGTGCATCGAGAAACTCGATCTCCTCTTCCGATAACGGTAGCAAGGTCAGGTTAATGGAGTGCTCTGCGCCGGTCTGGTCGAATTTCAAACAACGGTCCTCAAGTTCCACGAGTATGGGCAGCGCGTTCGCGACGTCGTCGGCCCCCAGATCTAAAGTCGTGTTTACAGGCCTCATGTTCTCGTCTTGGGTGAAAGCAATATGCGGTACAGGAGCGACCTCAAGCAGGTCCATCGCTACACGTTTGTCTTCATCGAAATACAAGGTTCGCCAAACGCCCGCCAGAACCGATTCCTGCACCTTTGCGTGTAATATTCCGTCACAGGTAATGCTAACTTCACCTTCGCCCAGTATCTGATTGACCAGTTCGCGATTCTCTTCGTCAAGTTGATTCAGGTTTGCCAGTTGCATTTCCGTACTGTGCTGGTAATCAACCAGCGCCTTCTTAAGCCAGGACATTGCCTCGCGAGCACCGACAAGGTGCTGTACTTCGTCGGGCTCGGGCATCAACGGGGCATTGAATTTATCCATATCGCTTGGCATGTCGATGTAGGACGGCGCATCGCCACCGGCACCCGGTTGGCTGCCGGCGCCGATAACGCTGACCGGAATGTCTTTAATCTTCACGGCGTGTATCTCCTTGTAGTCGCAAACTGCTCAGCCGGCGACGACGGGGATGCTGAATCCTGGCGCTCGACGAGTCGGTGCGGCCAGGAAGGTGTTGATCTTCGTTAGGTACTCCGACCAATCCTGAATACGCGTAATCGCGCCGACGTATTCACCGTTGCGTACGAATACGAGTGCCGGGTACTGGCTGAATCCATATTTCTGCTTGAGCTCTTTGCCGGCTCCGTAGGTATCAGTTACGACGCCCGGATTGAGTTGCTCGCCAAAGGCGTTGATCAACTCGGGCAACACAACAGCGACATCGGTCGCGTCTTTCACCGTCTCCGGGTTGCCGGGGAAGAACAGGACATTCAATCCGGGGCGTCGGCTGAAGCTGTCATGGTTATCGAGTGAAATTTCCACATAACCGAGTTCCTGGGTGAGTCGATCTACGAGTTTGTTCGTCATAACGATTCTGCGGAATAAACAGGGCGATCTTGTTCATAGTCGCTGATGTCCAGTGCGCCCGGTCCGACCCGTTCACTCACCGCTGGCGCCTCGTCACGAAGAGTTTCTGCGACGCCCCATTCAGCCAGCACATCGCATGCCATTTTGATGGCCGGCTCGATCCGTGCTCTGACACTTTCGCGCAGGCTGCCACCGTAATCATCAAGGAGTTCCGGTTGTACTCCGACCAATGCGATGTCACCCGGTAGATCGCCGGTGAGTTGAGCTGAAGACAGAACTTCCTGAAACCCGGTCTGGTGCATGCTCATCTTCTTGACGCCCATGAAACGTGGCACGTCGTCGTTGCGGATCAGCTTCAACGTGGCTGGTGGCAGGCCGAAGTCGATTGCGTCGAAGATTAGCAGGTGCTGAGCGCTTCGGACCCATGGCAAGAGGAAGATACCTTGTGTGCCGCCGTCCATGAGACGCACATTGTCCGGGAATGAATACCGCGCGTGCAGCGTTTCAATAGCGCGAATACCGAATCCTTCATCGGCCCAGAGTATGTTGCCGATGCCGAGGATCAGTGTGTCGTACGCGCCCGGATCTCCATCCGCGATACTCGCCGCCGACTCTGTCATCGCGGCTCGATCGGCCCGTCGTCTTTAAACGTCCGCCATCCGCTGATCATCGCGCTGGTTCCATTTTGGCGCGAGGCAAAGTCAGCGCGGATCACCATGTAAATATGGACGATGATAAACAGCAGCATCAGCCACATACCCATCAGGTGCCACATGCGGACGGTTTGTGAGCTTGCTTCGAGAACGAAGACCCATCCGAACAGAGAGTCGGCCCAGCTTCCTGCGCCCGTGCCCTGGCTGTACAGCGCAAATCCTGTGCACACCATGAACAATGCCAAAACGATATTGATCATCCACATGAACAGCTGTGCGAGTGTGTTATGGCCGACATTCTTGCGGCACTTGCGAGTGACAAAGGCGTAAAACTTTATCTCGTGCCAGACACGGCGCCAGAAGCCACCGTGAAAGATCGGAACGATAATCAACTCACGGGAGTAATGGTTGCCTATGAACGCGAGGTAGAAGCGAACCAAAAGACCGATCGCAAACACAAACGCTGATGAAAAGTGAACCAGACGCAGTGTTCCCATCACGAAATGATCACTTGCCTCTCCACTCATCGACGGCAGTGGGTTGGCGATGAAATATCCTGTGATGATCAATGTCGTGATCGATAATGCATGCAACCAATGCCAGATTCTTATGGGGATCTGGTACACATAGATCGGGCCAGGAAGGTTGTGCTCTTCACTGAAAGTCGCCATATCCTCCTCCTTAGCGTACCTTGACCGTGCTCAATTCTTCGCCGTCGTTGGACATGACGTGCGTCGAACAAGCCACGCACGGGTCGAAGCTGTGAATAGTGCGGAGTATTTCAAGCGGTTGCTCGGGATCGGCCATTGGCGTGCCGAGCAATGCCGCTTCGTATGCACCGATATTGCCGTCCGGGTCACGCGGCGACGCATTCCATGTCGTTGGCACGACGCACTGGTAGTTTTCGATCTTGGTGTCTTTGATATGCACCCAGTGGCCGAGTGCGCCACGCGGCGCTTCGCCGAAGCCAACACCTTTGACATCGGATTCCCACGTCGATGGATCAAACTTTTCCATATTCGCCGTCGCTGTATCGCCGCTCTTCAGGTTTGCCATCAGCTCGCCGAATACGTCGCGCATCTTGTGTGCGCACCAGGAAGTTTCCAAACCGCGAGCGGCGGTTCGACCCAGTGTCGAGAACAATGCCGTTATCGGCAGGTCGAGTTCAGCCAGCAATCCATCCACTTGATCCTTGATGTCCTCCTGCCCACGAGCGTAGGCGACCAGGTATCTGGCTAGTGGCCCAACCTCCATGGCATTGCCACGCCAGCGAGGTGCCTTGAGCCAGGAGTACTTGCCACCTTCGTCGATGTTTTCGATGTTGGTCTTGGTGCCCTTCGTATTCGGGCCGAGCTCAAAGTTCGGATCCGTAACGCCATCCCAGGGATGCAGGCCGACATTGTTGTCCGAGTAGTTGTACCAGGAGTGTGTAACGAACTCCTGCACCTGCGCAGGATCCCGGACGTCAACGTCGTGAACTGTACTCAAGTCGCCGTTGAGGATGGCGCCTTGCGGCAACATCAGGCTCTGATTCGTATGATTGTTGGCATAGGCCGGGAATTCGCCGTAGGACAGTACATTTTTGCTCGATAGTCCTCCTCCATATCCCCAGTCTTTGTAGAAAGAGGCGATCGCTTTCAGGTCCGGCAGGTAAACCTGGTCAGTAAATGTGATGGTCTGCTCGATAATGTCCTTAACCATATTGAGCCAGGTCATGTTGACGGCGCCGACGGCGCCAGCTTCGTCAACATTGATGGAGCAGGGCATGCCACCGACGACCCAGTTTGGATGCGGGTTACGGCCGCCAAATATTGTGTGGATCTTGACGATCTCTTTCTGGAAGTCGAGCGCTTCAAGATAATGAGTCGTCGCCATAAGATTTGCTTCCGGCGGGAGTTTGTAAGCGGAACTGCCCCAGTAGGCGTTCGCAAATATACCGAGCTGGCCGGACTCGACAAATCGTCTTAGCTTGTTCTGCACGTCGCTGAAATAGCCGGGCGATGATTTCGGCCATGGACTTATCGATTGTTGCAAAGCGGAGGTCGCTTTCGGGTCAGCGCTTAACGCGCTAACAACATCAACCCAGTCAAGTGCATGCAGGTGATAGAAATGCACAATGTGGTCGTGTGCGTATTGAGCGAGCATCATTAGATTGCGAATGTGATTGGCGTTCGCCGGAATCTCAATGTTGAGCGCGTCCTCAACGGCACGGCATGATTGCAACGCATGTGCGCCGGTACAGACACCGCATATACGTTCGGTGAATGCCCAGGCGTCGCGTGGGTCCCTTCCCTGCAGGATGAGTTCAAGACCGCGCCACATACTTCCCGTCGAGACGGCGTTTTGAATAACGTTGTTATCGTCGAGGTTCACTTCGATACGCAGGTGTCCCTCAATGCGGCAAATTGGATCGACGACAACGCGTTGGCCACTGTCGTCCAGGTCGAAGCCGTTTGGTGTGGTGACACTAGCCATTACTCACCTCCTCGGATACTGGCGGTTTCTTTGCTGTTACCTTCTGAACCACGGTTGCAGCTGCGTGCGCGGCGACGCCGATTGCTGCCGCAGCGGCGAGAGTGCCGCCGATCTGATTGGCCGTTGCTTCCACATTGCCGGTGACGTTGAGGTTGGTAACCGCGTTGTAAAAACTGCCCTTGTCCCAGAAGTTTTCTTCGGCACAGCCGAGACAGCCATGTCCGGATTTAACCGGCCAGGACAGTCCACCATTCCATTCGATGGTTGAACAGGCGTTGTAGGTTGTCGGACCTTTGCAACCCATCTTGTAAAGGCAGTAGCCTTTTCGTGCGCCTTCGTCGTCGAACTTCTCGACGAACTGACCAGCGTCGAAGTGCGGTCGTCGATAACACTTGTCATGCAGGCGTTGGCCATAAAACATTTTGGGTCGGCCCTGACGGTCCAGCGGTGGCAAGCGGTCGAATGCGAGCATGTAGGTAATGACGCCGGTCATTACTTCCGCGATCGGAGGGCAGCCAGGTACCTTGATGACTGGTTTGTCGAGGATTACCTTGTGAATCGGCGTTGCCTTTGTCGGATTCGGATGCGCTGCCTGTACGCAGCCCCACGATGCGCACGAACCCCAGGCAATGATAGCCTTGCAGTGATCGGCCATGTAACGCAATTTTTCCACATACGGTTTACCAGCCTGTATGCAATACATGCCGTCTTCATTTAGTGGCGGATTGCCTTCGCAGGCAAGAATGAACTCGCCGTCGTATTTCTCGACCGTTTGCTGCAGCAACTCTTCGGCCTGGTGGCCGGCTGCGGCCATCAGCGTGTCGTCGTAGTCCAGGGAAATCATGGATAACACGACGTCACCGGCCAGCGGATTGCCGGAACGAATGAACGACTCCGTGCAGCAAGTGCATTCCAGACCGTGCAACCAGATAACCGGCGTGCGTGGTTTGGTTTCAAGTGCGTGGGCGATGCGACCGGCGAACTCGGGCCCGAGTCCCAGTCCAGCAGCGGTCAGGCTACAAAATTTAAGGAAGCTTCGACGCGTGATTCCGTGTCGTCGCATTACCTCGTAGAAAGTCTCGTGAGCGGACATTACAACTCTCCCCTTTGGCGGTCTGCATTAGGGCTGGTTGTCTGCCGGACATTTCTTATTTTTCACTTCCGTGTGACCGCGTTCTTCCATATCCATGACACGACTACGCAGCTTGCCCAATATTGCTACCGCGCACCTTATTTCGGCATCGTGGTAGATACCTACAAATAGCACCGCTACAATGCTCGGCCGCCAACCAATATCTGAACACAGGAAAACCGTCGAACGATGAGCGCCAAATCCGCGAACAAGCACCAGACGATGGCCGAAAAGGCCGACATCCATGAGCTCTACGAACTGTCCGTGCAGAATGTCGAGAACGAAGTCGAGTTCATGCAGGCGACATTCAAGTCATTGACCGGTCGCACTGCATACCTGTTTCGAGAGGATTTTTGTGGCACGGCTAGCGCGTCGTGTCAGTGGGTACGACAAGGTAAATCCTATCAGGCGATCGGTGTTGATCTCGAACCGTCGGTGCTCGAATGGGGGCGCAAGCATCGAGTCAGCAAGCTGGACACCGAGGACCAGGCGCGCATTAGTTTAATTGAGTCCGACGTCATGACTGTCGAGACACCGAAAGTAGATTTGCTCGCCGCTTTCAATTTCAGCTATTTCATCTTTAATACTCGGGATTCGCTGCGGGCCTACTTCAAATGTGCCTACGAAGCGACCAAGGACGACGGCGTTTTCTTTTGCGATATGTTTGGTGGGCCGGAGGCTCAGGAAGAGACCAAGGAAAAGACCAAGCACAAGAAGCACGGTTTTACCTATATATGGCATCAAGCGAATTTTCATCCAGTCACGAATTTCATTCGCTGCCATATCCACTTCAAGTTCAAGGACGGATCGAGAATCAAGAAGGCGTTTACCTACGAATGGCGCCTTTGGTCGGCACCTGAGCTGCGTGAATTGTTACTTGAGGCGGGCTTCCGCAAGGCGACAGTTTACTGGGAAGGGGAAGACGAGGACGGCGAGGGTAATGGTGAATTCGCACCGGATGAGAAAGGTGAAGCCGATCTTGCGTGGATCGCGTACATCATTGCCGAAAAGTAGTAGTATTATTAATCGCTTGGCGCGTTAAGTTGTAGGTCGTCTTATGGCAAAAGATCTTGAAGTAGCAATTGTGTTTGCTGACGTCGTCGGCAGTACACAGCTGTACGACAAGTTCGGCGATACCAAAGCCAGCGAAACTGTCGCGGCCTGTCTCGACATCATGAAAGATGCGACCTATCAGTTTAACGGCACCGTCATCAAGACCATTGGCGACGAGGTTATGTCGACATTCGAGACAGTGGATGAGGCTATGGGTGCATCGGTCATGATGCAGACGCGCATTTCGGCCGTCGGCAAGAAAGAAGACGGTATTCCCGTGTCGATTCGTATCGGTTGCCATTACGGGCCGGTCGTACAGGAGCAAAACGATATATTTGGTGCTGCCGTGCATACTGCGAATCGCATGACCTCGCAGGCAAAAGCCAAACAAATCGTCATTTCCGGATTTACGGTCGAAAACATGAGCCCGGAACTGCGGAATCAATCTCGTCAGATTGATGTGGCGACGGTTCGCGGACGAATTGATGAAGTTGCTTTGTTCGAACTTGTCTGGCAGCCGGAAGAAGCGACCAGCATGTTGCCGACCATCGAATGGGAGACCAAAGGCCGCAGAGCGTCAAAACTTTTGCTGAATTTTAAGGACTCGACTGTCGAGGTTTCGGATCAGCGCAAGAGCATCAATCTCGGCCGTGCTGACGACAATGACCTTGTCGTCAAAGGGAACCTGATCTCACGCATTCATGCCAAGATCGAAATGCGGCGTGGCAAGTTTGTGCTCGTTGATCAAAGTACCAATGGTACGTTTCTTCAGGATGTGCGGGGGCGAGCTGTGATGATTCGGCGGGATTCTACTGAGTTGGGCGATGAAGGCACTATCGGGCTCGGACGGGCCGAAGAGCCCGGTTCATCCCTGGCGATTTACTACAAGACAATAGCGTAACCGCTCCTACGGTTCAGGATTTGTACGTGGATTTGGATAGTTCGGCGGCGATAGCCTGTTGTTGTTGGCGCAGGGTTTCCGGGAGGCGATCGCCGTAGCTTTCCAGGTATTCGCCGATAGAATCCATTTCTTCGCGCCATTGCTCACGATTGACCGATGTCAGTGCCTCAAGAACTTCCGGGCTGATGTCGAGATCTGTCGTATTGATATCTTCAGGGTTGGGCAGGAAACCAATCGGGGTTTCATGGGCACCGGCGCGACCTTCGCAGCGTTCGATGATCCACTCGAGTACGCGCAGGTTCTCACCGAAACCGGGCCACAGGAATTCGCCCTCGTCATTTTGGCGAAACCAGTTGACGTGAAATATCCTCGGCAAATGCTCGAGGCGCTCGTCAAATGCCAGCCAGTGCGACCAGTAGTCCGCGAAGTTGTAACCGCAGAAAGGCTTCATTGCCATTGGGTCGCGGCGTATGACACCGACTTCACCGACATTGGCTGACGTAGTTTCTGATGCGACACCTGCGCCAACGAGAACGCCGTGTTGCCAGCTTTTCGCTTCGTAAACCAGCGGTGCCAGTTGCTTGCGGCGTCCACCGAAGACGATGGCAGAAATAGGCACACCTTCCGGCGCGTCAGCAAGGCTGGAATAGCAAGGATTGTTGGTTGCCGCGACGGTGAATCTTGAATTCGGATGTGCCGCCTTACCATTGGCGGAATCAAATGCACGACCCTGCCAGTCAGTGGTCGGCGTGCCATCTTTCTTGCCTTCCCACCAGGGCTCGTTGTCTTCAGTGGTCGCGACATTAGTGAAGATCGTGTCGTGCATAATCATTTCGTAAGCATTCTTGTTGGTCGTCTCGTTGGTACCGGGAACGACACCGAAGTAACCTGATTCGGGATTGATCGCGCGTAGCTTGCCGCCTTCATCGGGGTGTAGCCAGGCGATATCGTCGCCGAGTGTCCAGACTTTCCAGCCGGGGAGCGAATCGGGCGGGACCAACATAGCCAGATTGGTCTTGCCGCAGGCCGACGGGAATGCGCACGCAACGTAGTGCACGGCACCATCCGGGTTTTCAAGTCCAACAATCAGCATATGCTCAGCCAGCCAGCCTTCCTGTTTCGCCTGGTGGCTCGCTATTCGCAGTGCGTGGCACTTCTTGCCGAGCAGTGCGTTGCCGCCGTAGCCGGACCCTATGCTCTTGATGCTGAGCTCATGCGGGAAGTGCATAATAAAGCGCCGCTCGGGATCCAGGTCACCGGTTGAGTGCAGCCCCTTGACAAAAGTACCTTCATTTTCAATACGTTGCAGAGCATCATTGCCCATGCGCGTCATCAGTTTCATATTGGCGACGACATACGGACTATCGGTGATTTCGACACCACAACGTGAGTAGGGCGAGCCGATCGGGCCCATGCAATAGGGAATGACGAACATCGTCCGGCCCTTCATGCAACCATCGAATAATGCGTCGATTTTTGCGTGCCCGTCTGCGGGACTCATCCAATTATTATTCGGCCCGGCTTCCTCTGCCTCGTCGGTGCAGACAAAGGTCAGGTGTTCGACGCGAGCGACATCTCTGGGGTCCGACCGGTGCAGATAGCAATTTGGATATTGCTCCTGATTCAGCGTCGTCAGAGTGCCATCGGACAGCATTATCTCGATAAATTCCTGATATTCGTCGTCGCTGCCCGTGCACCAGTGAATAGCGTCAGGTTGAGTATGAGCTGCCACCTGGTCTACCCAGGATTGCAACGCCGATAATTTGGTCGTCATTGGAAGGTTCTCTGTGTCAACGGTCGTAATCAGGTGGCGAATTATACTGAACCGAAGTCAAAAAGCAGCATGTAAATCCGTATTTCAGCTAAAGCCAAGTCGTCTCGAACCGTGTAATCTTCTGGCCGTGAAAACCCTGACTGATTTCTTCGGCGAACAAAGCCCCCTCAAAGACCTGTTACCCGGATTCCAGCCGCGGGCCGGACAGGGCTGGATGGCTGAAGCGGTCGCGGAAGCCATCTCGAAATCGGACAAACTGGTGGTCGAGGCTGGTACCGGCACCGGCAAGACATTCGCCTACCTGATTCCAGCATTATTGAGCGGTCGCAAGACCATAATCAGTACCGGTACGAAGGCGTTGCAGGATCAGCTCTACCACCGCGATCTGCCGCTGGTTGGCAAGGCCATAGGCCGGCCCGTGACGACAGCGCTTCTCAAGGGACGCGCTAATTACCTTTGCCTGCAACGTCTCGATCAGCTGACCGATCCCGCATCGACACTGCTTGAAGACCTGAACGATGTTCGTCAGTGGCGCTATCGAACGGTGAGCGGCGACAAAGCTGAGCTGATCGAGGTGCCTGAGGATTCTCCGATTTGGCCGTTGGTGACTTCCACCGCGGATAATTGTCTCGGCCAGAAATGCCCCGAATATTCCCAATGCCATGTTGTAAAGGCACGCAAGGCTGCTCAGGAAGCAGACCTGGTGGTTGTCAATCATCACCTGTTGCTCGCCGATCTGGCGATGAAAGAAGAAGGCTTCGTTGAATTCCTGCCGGGCGCTGAGGCTATTATTCTCGACGAAGCGCACCAGGTGCCCGATCTTGCGGTACAGTTTTTCGGCGTGCACCTGGGCAGTCGTGAGCTGGAGCGACTGGTCGAAGAGGCTCGCGCTGCAACGCTGCCGTATTCGCAACCGGAGTTGAATCGCCGAATCGACGCATTACAGACCGCCATTCGTGAATTGCGGGCCGAAGCGCCGCGAAAAGAAGGGCGGCATGAGCTTAATGAAGTAATGACCGAGCTTCGCGAGCCGTTCGATAACCTGGCGCACACGATGCACGATGTTCAGATCGCGCTCGCCGATCTCGGCGATGCTTCGATCGAGTTGGAGAAAATTCACGAGCAGCTTGTCGGGCTGGCGGAGAGACTAACTATCCTGGTTAGCGACGACGCTTGGGACGGCATGCGCTGGCTCGAGATTCATCCGCGCAGCCTGCAGTTACACCTCACGCCGCTCGACGTCTCGGAAAAGCTTAACGGTTTGATCGATAACGCCTTTCAGGCGTGGATATTCACGTCTGCCACGCTCGCTGTCGGCGAGGATTTCTCGCACTTCGGTACGCGCATGGGTTTGATCGGGGTCGCCGGGCTGACTTTTCCGAGTCCTTTTCCACTGCAACAGAACGGCCTGATTTACCTGCCCGAAAATCTCCCACAGCCTTCGGATCCGGGGCATACCGATGCCATGCTGGAAGAAGTAACGCCATTACTCGACATGATCGACGGCGGCATGTTTTGCCTGTTTACGAGCCACAGGGCACTAAACAACGCGAAGAGGTGGTTCAAAACGAACAAGTCGGTACTGGGTGGTCGCACGCTTCTGGCGCAAGGAGATGCACCCCGAGACGACTTGTTGCGCCGTTTCCGGCAAACAGGCAACGCGGTGTTACTGGGAACTGGCAGTTTCTGGGAGGGCGTGGATGTTCGTGGACCAGCGCTCAGCGTTGTAGCGATCGACAAGCTGCCGTTTGCGTCACCCGCGGATCCGTTGATGATGGCGAGGCTTGAGTTCATACGTCGGCAAGGCGGCAACGGATTCATGGACCATCAATTGCCGCTGGCTGCATTGTCGCTGAAGCAGGGTGCCGGCCGCTTGTTGCGTGATCATACGGATTACGGCGTTGTCGTGTTGTGCGACCCCAGAATCACCGGGAAACGATACGGCAAGATGTTCCTTGAATGCCTCGAGCCGATGCCCTCGACATCCGTACTGAATGAAGTGTCCAGTTTTCTGGCCGCTCACAAACGAGCTGCCGCGTGAAGTTGCTGGCGATAGATACGTCGTCGCTCGCGTGCACGGTTGCGCTCGGTATTGGCGATGAGCTGATCGAGCGCCACGAAGAGCAGGAACGCGAACATACGCGCCTGTTAATGCCGATGATTCGTGATGTTCTTGATCAGGCCGGAGTCGAGCTTACGGACCTGGACGCAGTTGTTTTGGGAAATGGTCCTGGCTCGTTCATAGGCATGCGCATCGCTGCGTCGGTTTCGCAGGGGCTGGCGCACGGTGCTGGCCTCAGAATTATTCCCGTTTCCTCAATGGCAGCCGTTGCGGCGGAAGTCATGGATACCACCGACTCTGAAATTGTCGCTGTTACACAGGATGCGCATATGCAAGAGGTGTACCTGGGACTGTATGCGCGACGGGCCGATGGTTTGCCACAGTCGATTTGCGACGAACGACTGCAAAGCCAGAATTTGATCGAAGAATTACAACGCTGCGAACGTAAATCAAGCATTGCAGCCGGACACGGCTGGCAACGTTACCCGAAGCTTCTGGCCGTCAACGAGGCCTTATTCGATGGGTTATCCGATGTGCTGTACCCGCGTGCAGCGTATCTGTTGGCATTGGCCGACATTTCTGTCGCTGTATTGCCACAGGACATTCAACCCGCCTATCTGCGGCAAAAAGTCGCGGAAAAACCGAAAGCATGAGAACAGTAACTCGCGACCAATCGCTGCGGGGCAAAGGAAATCAACAGAAATGACCTCAAAAACGCGAGTATCGGTCGCCGCTATTACAGCAGTGCTATCGCTATCGACTGTAAGCGCGGCAGAGGACGAAAGTTGGGTTGACCGAATAAACTTCAAAGGCGATTTGCGTCTGCGCTATGAAATGATCGATCTGGATGGTGCGCCGGAACGTAATCGAATGCGTTTTCGTGCTCGCTTTGGCTTGTCCGCCAAGGTTGCTGACGATGTCAAATTTGTATTCCAGCTTGCGAGTGGTGGCGGTGACCCCGTTTCTACTAATCAGTCTTTTGATGGCGGTTTCTCGACCAAAGATATCGGTATTGACCTCGCATACATCGACTGGAAGATTACAGATAGTTTGAATTTTTTCGGTGGCAAGATGAAAAATCCGCTGTACAAGGCCGGCAGTGTGCCACTGGTCTGGGATAGTGATTTGAATCCGGAAGGACTGGCGCTTACCTACAAATCCGGCAAGTTCTTCAGTACGGTCGGCGGATTTTCCGTTGAGGAACGCTCCACAGGTGATGATTCATTGTTGTACGTTGCACAACTTGGCGCGAAGTTTCCTTTGGGTGATACAGCCAGCCTGACAGCGGGTGTCGGGTATTTTGCCTACACAAATACAATCGGCAACCTGCCTTTCTACAACGGTCGTCCAAAAGGAAATACGGTCGCACTGGGTGGAATCGTTCTGCCGATCGGTACCTACGTCTATGACTACAAGAACTCGGAGCTGTTCGCACAGTTCGACACCCGAGTGGGTAACTGGCCCCTGAAAATTTACGTGCACGCAACGCAAAATAGCGAAGTCAGCGTCCAGGATACGGCTTATGCGTTTGGTGCCAAGGTCGGGTCAGCAAAGAAAGATGGCGAGATGGAGTTCAGCTGGACCTATCAGGACATCGAGGCCGACGCCGTTATTGCGACCTATAACGACTCTGACTTCGGTGGCGGTGGCACTGACGCAGATGGTCACTTGCTGAAAGCCAAGTATGCGATTTCCAGGAAGATCATCCTTGGTGGCACTTTGTTCGTTAACAATGTGAATCGCTTTCAGGGTGTTGAACGTGATTACAGCCGCTTGCAACTTGACGTGGAATTCAAATTCAACTGAACGGAGTCATCGAACATATGCGAATACGTTATCTATATGGTGCAGGGCAGGGATGTGCGTCATACTGGAATTTCCGACGCATCCGAAATTCCTTCCGACTGATAACACTATGACGCTACCGAATAAACGTATCCTGAATTTCGCAGGAGCCGCAACCTGCGCTGCAATGATGGGGTTCGCGCTGTACGCCCAGCACATCCTGCTCCTTGATCCTTGCCCGCTCTGCATCCTGCAACGCGTGGCGGTAATCTCGCTGGGACTTGTTTTTCTGGCAGTGGCTATTCACAACCCTGGAACGACAGGTTCACGGATCTATGCCGCTGCAGTCGCGATTCCTGCGGGTTTTGGTGTGGCCGTCGCGAGTTGGCATGTACGTCTGCAAAACTTGCCAGCAGATGAAGTGCCATCGTGTGGACCAGGCCTTCAGTACATGGTCGATAATTTCCCGCTGAAGGACGTGCTGGGTATGGTCTTCAAGGGCTCCGGCGAATGTGCGGACGTTGTGTGGCGTTTGCTGGGTTTGAGCATGCCAACCTGGGTGGTTATTGGCATGCTGGGTCTTGGTGCTGTTGGCATGTGGAATAATTTTCGGAGGTGACGTTGGTCGCGGCCTATGGCACCCTAAACGGCATAAAGCCGCTCCTGCAGAGTAGCAACTCCATAATTCTTTGGTACATGTTGGTTAATCGCACGACATCGGCGATGCTTACGTGTTCGTCTATTTTGTGAATTGATGCGCTTACCGGACCCAGCTCGACAACATCGACACCCGCAGGTGAGATAAAACGGCCATCCGACGTGCCGCCACCGGTTGAGAGCTCCGGTTCACTGCCCACAATCTCCGCGACCGCCTGAATGGCGGCGTTGGTTAATTTACCCTTTTCAGTGAGAAAGGGCTCGCCCGACAAGTGCCACCTTAGTTCATAGTCAAAACCATGTGCATCAAATACTTCGTGCACGCGTTTCTGCAGCGACTCATGCTCCCATTCGGTCGAATAACGAAAATTGAATCGTGCCGAAAGCTCTGCGGGTGTCACGTTTGGTGCGCCAATTCCGCTTTGAATATTCACGACCTGAAAGCTGGTCGGTGGGAAGTACTCATTTCCACGGTCCCACTCTATATCGTGTAATTCTGCGAGCACGGGAGCGAAGCGGCGAATTGGGTTGTCTGCTAAATGCGGGTAGGCGACGTGTCCCTGAATACCGGAGACCTTCAACATCCCACTGAGCGATCCGCGTCGACCGACACGTATCAGGTCGCCGAGCGATTCCTGACTTGACGGTTCGCCTATGACGCACCAGTCGATAGACTCTCCGCGAGCAGTAAGTGCTTCCATTACCTTGAGCGTGCCGTCGCGCGCGCGCCCCTCTTCATCACTGGTGATCAGCAATGCAATGCTGCCTTCGTGATCTTCGCGTTCCTGTAGAAACCGTTCAATCGCAACAATCATCGATGCGAGACCGCTCTTCATGTCGGCCGCGCCACGGCCGTACAATTGACCGTCCTTGATCGTTGGTTCGAATGGATCAGTACTCCATTCTGCGATATCGCCTGGCGGTACAACATCGGTGTGCCCCGCAAAACACAGGACAGGTGAGTCGCAGCCGCGGCGAGCCCAGAGATTTGTCGTTTCGCCAAAAATCATGGTTTCGCATTCAAAACCCAGCGTCTTAAGTCGCTCGATCAAAATCTGCTGGCATCCCGCATCATCCGGCGTGATCGATACGCGCCTGACGAGATCGGAGAGCAGTTCAATTTCCGGCTTTGTTGTGACGTCACTCATATAATTAGAAAGGTATCATATGCTACGAAGCGCTCTCCCAAAATGCAGCAAACCGCTTTTCAGAGAACCCAACTGCAATAAACGTCTCCGACTCCAGCACCGGCCGCTTCACCAGGGTCGGATTCTCGATCATGAGAGCAAACGCTTTACTCTCGCTCATACCACTTCGATCAACCTCCGGAATTTTCCGCCACGTCAGGGACTGCTTGTTTAGCAATTTAGTCCAGTCAATACGTCCGGCCCAGCGCTCGAGCATCTGAATATCAAGACCATCGTCGCGAACGTCATGAAATCGAAATTCAATATCGTTCTCAGCGAAATACTTGCGGGCCTTCCTGCAAGTATCACAACTCTTGATTCCGTAAACCGTTAGCATTTCATGTTAGTCCAGATTTCTTAAGAGATCGTTGAGTCCCGTTTTTGCCCGCGTCCTGGCATCCACTTTCTTCACTATGACCGCACAATACAATGAGTACTTTCCATCCTTCGAGGGCAGGTTTCCGGAAACGACGACCGAGCCAGCCGGAATTCGACCGTAGCTTGTTTGTTCTGTTTCCCGATCGTAAATTCTCGTACTCTGGCCGATATAGACACCCATCGAAATGACGGATCCTTGTTCGACAATAACGCCTTCCACGACTTCGGAGCGAGCGCCAATAAAACAGTCGTCCTCGATGATGGTCGGACCTGCCTGCACAGGCTCCAGAACACCGCCGATACCAACACCGCCTGATAGATGCACGTTCTTGCCTATCTGTGCACAGCTGCCGACGGTAGCCCAGGTATCGACCATTGTGCCACTATCGACGTAGGCACCGATATTAGTATAACTAGGCATCAGGACGACGTCCTGTGCTACGTACGCGCCGCGTCGAACAATGGCGTCGGGTACCACTCGAACACCATCTGCGGCGAATTGCTCGGCCGTGTAGGCAGCGTACTTCATGGGTACTTTGTCGTAAAAACGGCTATGACCGCTCTCGATCACTTCATTGTCACGCAGCGCAAAGCTCAATAGCACCGCTTTTTTCAGCCACTGATTGACCTGCCAGTCGGCACCCCGTTTTTCTGCGACGCGAGCGGCGCCGGAGTCAAGCATTGCGATCGCCTCGTTGACGGCCGCCTCAACTTCGTCTTTGTTATCGAATCCCTTTGCTCTATTTTTGAAGGCTTGCTCGATAATTGCTTCTAATGCCTGCATTTTTCTTTCGTCCGATTCTAATTCGTGTTCTGGTCCAGTCTGTCACGCAGTGCGTCAGCGAGTTTGTTCAATGAAGATTCGGCAAGTGCACGTCCTTCCAGATCGCTAATATAAAACACATCTTCTGCGCGCTCTCCGATAGTCATAATCTTAGCAGACGCGATGTTGATGCCTTGCTCGATAAAGACATGACCGACTCTACTGAGCAGTCCGGGTTGATCTGCGGTAACGAGTTCAAAGACCGTTTGATCGGTTGAGGTGCTCGGGCGGAAGTTCACCCGGGTCGGTGTAGTAAACATCCGTGCCTGACGGGTAATCGCACGGGTGACCTTGGCGACTTTGTCATCGCTGGCAGTCAGGATACGCGTCACTGCATGCCGAATCTTGTAAATTCTTTCTTCGTCGATGTCGACACGCTTATCCGATTCCATGAATACGTATGTGTCGATGCTGTTGCCGTTGTCGAGGGGGACGATTCGAGCATCCATAATAGTCATCCCGAGTTCGCCCAGGACCGCCGTAACATGTGCAAAAGTTCGTTTCGTCATCGGCGTAAAAAGTACCGCCTCAACGCCGTCACCGGTGCGCCGGCGACGTATATCGACGAGACCGATATCGCTGCTCACATCCGAACCGGCCAACCACTCTGTATGCCACGCGACTTCGGAACTTCGGTAGCGCATGAAGTAGTCGTCGTTGAACAGTTGCCATACGTTGGCGACGTCATCAGCGCTAATACCGGCGGCGTCCAGATAAGCCCGCGCCTTTTCCTGCTTCTCGCTGACAAGTTGCCCACCCTCGAGCGGATTTTCAAGGCCGCGACGAAGTGCGCGTTTGGCCAACTCATAAAGGTCACGGAACAATTGCGCTTTCCACGAATTCCAGAGTTTTGGGTCGGTTCCACGAACATCAGCGACTGTCAGTACATAAAGATGATCAAGGCGCGTGCGATTTCCGACGAGCTCCGAAAATTCATTGATCACATCCGGCTCACCAAGATCCTTTTTCTGCGCAGTCGTTGATAGCAGCAGGTGGTGACGTACAAGCCAGGCAACTGTTCGTGCCTCTGATTCGCTGAGTCCGTGTTCAAGGCAGAACGTTTCGGCGTCGACGGCTCCCAGCTCCGAGTGGTCACCACCGCGCCCTTTGGCGATGTCGTGAAACAGTCCACTCAGATAAGCGATCTCCGGTTTCTCCAGTGATTGCATGACTTCGCTGCAATGCGGGAACTCGTCATCAAATCTTTGCAAAGCAAAGCGCCGCAGATTGTTAACGACAAACAGTGTGTGTTCATCGACTGTGTAAGCGTGAAACAGGTCGTACTGCATGCGTCCGACGATGCGCCCGAACGCAGGGATATAGAGACCGAGGACGCCGTACAGGTTCATGCGGCGCAGCTCGTGCGTAACACCTTTAGGCGCACGTAAAATACTCAGGAAGAGCCGATGGTTGCGGGGGCTCTGTCGAAACTCATCATCGATCAGATGCAAGTGGCGTTTGATCGAGCCGACGGTATAAGCGCTTACGCCACGCAACTCCGGATTGTCCTGCAGCAGGAGAAATAACTCGAGCATGGCCGAAGGGTCATGTTTGAAAACCTGCTCATCGACAGTTTGCAGGAAACCGTTCTTAACCTGAAAACGCTCGTTTAGCGGCTCTGCGGGTGCATTCGGGTCCATCAGGATGGCTTCTTCGAACTGCTGCAACAGCATTTCGTTGAGACGGCTCAGGTCCATAACCGTGCGGTAGTAGCGTTGCATCATTTGCTCAACCGCGAGCGTATACCTGGCGTCTTCATAACCGAGCATCTCAGCAAGGCGCGTTTGATGGTCGAACAGCAGGCGGTCCTCGCGGCGACCGGTCAGGACATGCAGCGCAAAGCGTATGCGCCATAGAAAATGCTCGCCATCCTTAAGTCGCTGCAACTGAACTCGGGTCAGAAACTTGTGATCGACGAGCTCCGCAAATGATGCAGCCCCGAAATGCCGTTTCGCGACCCAGCCGATCATCTGGATATCACGCAGCCCGCCCGGACTGCCTTTGACATTGGGCTCGAGGTTATAAGCGGTATCGTGATAGCGATGGTGGCGGCTGATCTGCTCCTTGCGTTTTTCTTCGAAAAAGGTCGCGGATGGCCACATGCAGGCGGGCTCTATGATGGCCTCCATTTCGTGAAACAGGGCTACAGGTCCGACCAGTAAGCGCGATTCCATCAGTGTCGTTGCGATGGTGAGATCGGCACTGGCCTCGACCGAGCATTCCGCGACGGTGCGCACGCTGTGGCCGATTTCGAGCCCGACATCCCAAAGACAGGTTACGAAGCCCGATAATGCTTCCTCGCAGTGGTCGCTGATCGATTCCGGCAACAGGATCATCACATCGACGTCTGATCCGGGATGCAATTCGCCACGACCGTAGCCACCGACGGCGATCAAAGCGGCATCGCAGTCCTTAACGTGGTCGTTCCAGAGCTCTGCCAGCAGCTCGTCAATTTGCTCCGCGCGGGCATGGACAAGCGCAACAACGGACTCGCCCGCCTCAAATCGTGCTTTGAGATCGTCGCCGGCCTTGGCCAGCGTATCGCGGATTGGTCCATAAGTCATTGTATTTAAATGATTATTCGCTTCTTGAGTCAGCGCCCAGTGTCAGCACCTCGAATCCATCTTTGGTGATCAGGCAGGTGTGCTCCCATTGCGCCGAGAGACTGTGATCCTTGGTCACAACCGTCCAGCCATCAGGCAGCAACCGGACATTGGCTTTGCCGGCATTCACCATGGGCTCAACGGTTAAGGTCATGCCTTCACGCAATTCAAGACCAGTGTCCCGCTTGCCGTAATGTAAGACCTGTGGATCTTCATGAAAAACTTCTCCGATACCGTGTCCACAATACTCCCGAACCACGGAAAAGCGGTTTTTCTCCACGTTTTGCTGCACAGCGGCGCCGATGTCGCCAAGACGCTTGCCGGGTGCCAGCTCTTCGATACCCAGCCACATGCTCTCAAAAGCCACATCGGAGAGCCGCCTGGCCTGAATATTGGGCTTGCCGGCGAAGAACATACGGCTCGTATCGCCGTGAAATCCGTCTTTAATGACCGTAATGTCAATATTAATGGCATCACCGTTCTTGAGCTTCTTATCGCCCGGAATTCCGTGGCACACCACGTGATTCACAGACGTACAGATGGATTTCGGGAAGCCGCGATAATTGAGCGGGGCGGGGATAGCGCCCTGGACGTCAGTAATGTATTCGTGGCACAGGCGATCGAGCTCACTCGTCGTAATACCGGGTTTAACATAATCTCCTATCATATCGAGGACATCTGCGGCGAGACGGCCGGCGACTCGCATTTTGTCTTGTTGTTCGGGTGTTTTAATCGTTACTGACATACGGTTTTATTATTCGTTGTTGGGCGCGGCCGGCTATGGTATAAAGCGCGCCCCTCAGTAGCAAATTGTTGTTCAGAGGGGACAAAAACTTCACACGTATACCGACACATCTCACTGGGTGCCCTATTAAAAAAGGGGTTGTGCGATGGGGTATGCGGAGGCCTAACCCGGAGAAATCGATATGGCAGACGTAACCATGCGCCAGATGCTAGAGGCTGGCGTGCATTTTGGTCATCAGACCCGTTACTGGAATCCGAAGATGTCACCCTACATCTTTGGCGAACGTAACAAAATCCACATTATTAACCTCGAAAAGAGCTTACCGCTTGCGCGCGAAGCCTGTGCCTTTGTTAAGGGTACAGTCGCCGATGGCGGAAAGGTCCTGTTTGTTGGCACCAAGCGTGCGGCACGCGAGGCGCTGCAAACGCACGCCAAGCGCTGCGAAATGCCGTTCGTCAGCCAGCGCTGGCTCGGCGGCATGCTGACCAACTACAAGACCATTCGTCAGTCTGTGAAACGTCTTACGACGCTGGAGCAGATGGCTGAAGATGGCACTTTCGAAGCTCTCACGAAGAAAGAAGTTCTCGGCCTTACCCGCGAGCAGGAAAAGCTGGAGCGCAGCCTGGGTGGCATCAAGGAAATGCGTAACGTTCCTGACGTGCTGTTTGTCGTCGATGTCGATCATGAAGACATCGCGATCCGCGAAGCGAAGAAGCTTGGTATTCCGGTTGTCGCTATCGTTGACACAAATTGCTCGCCTGAAGGCATCGACTACGTCATTCCTGGCAATGACGACGCGATGCGCGCTATTGAGTTGTATGCAGCACTGGTTGCTGATGCCGTGCTTGACGGCAAGACATCATTGCCCGAGGTTGCGCTCGGTGATGACGACTTCGTTGAGCTGGACGCAGAAGGGAACGTGAAGAAAACTCGTGCCAAGAAGAAATCTGCGAAAAAACCTGCGAAGAAAAAGGCAGTCAAGAAAGTAACAGTTAAGAAGGCGCCGGCCAAGAAGTCTGAAGAGACACCTGAAGCCAAGGCAGAGCCTGAGGTCAAGGCAGAGCCTGAGGTCAAGGCGGAGCCTGAGGTCAAGGCAGAGCCTGAAGTCAAGGCGGAGCCTGAAGTCAAAGCGGAGCCTGAAGTCAAGGCAGAACCTGAAGCCAAGGCAGAGCCAAAAGCGGCAAAGCCCCCTGCCGGGGATAAGAAAAAAGTCGCCAAAAAGGCGGCCAAGAAAAAGGTTGCCAAGAAGACCGCTCCAAAAGCCAACGAAAAAGCTGACGAAAAAGCGGAGGACTAAACCATGTCTGTTACTGCATCTATGGTTAAGGAACTTCGCGAGCGTACTGGCGCGGGCATGATGGAGTGCAAGAAAGCACTCGTTGAAACGTCCGGCGATATGGACGCGGCGGCGGAAACGCTGCGCAAGTCAGGTCAGGCAAAGGCCGATAAGAAGGCAGGCCGTGTGGCAGCGGATGGCAAGGTTGTAATCACTCGTGATGGCAGCAAGGTCGTTATTGCTGAGGTCAATTCTGAGACTGATTTCGTCGCCAAAGACGAAAACTTCAACGCGTTCGCGGATGCGGTTGCTGCTGTTGCGCTAGCTAATGGCGTAACGGATGTTGCAGCACTTGCTGCCCAGTCTATCGGTGACGGCAAATCGGTGGAAGAAGCGCGTACAGACCTCGTTTCGAAAGTCGGCGAAAACATTTCTGTTCGTCGAATCTCGATCATTGATAGTGACGGCTCGATCGGCTTCTACACGCACGGCGCTCGTATCGGTGCGATAGTCACGCTTGATGGCGGAGATGATGCCCTGGCGCGAGACATCGCTATGCATGTTGCAGCGATTAACCCGATTTGTATTGACGAAAGCGGTGTGCCGGCAGATGCGCTGGAGCGTGAACGTCGTATTTTCTCGGAGCAGGCCGCAGAGTCAGGTAAGCCCGCCGAAATCATCGAGAAGATGGTCACGGGCAAGGTCGCCAAGTACCTCAAGGAAATTACGCTCGTTGGCCAACCGTTCGTCAAAGATGCCGACCAAACCGTCGGTAAGCTCCTTAGCGCCGCCGGCGCCAGCGTCACTTCGTTTGTTCGCTATGAAGTTGGCGAGGGCATTGAGAAGAGAGAAGAGAATTTTGCGGACGAGGTCATGAAGCAGATCGAAGACGCGAAGAAAGACGACTAACGTTAAGATTCACTCTTAAGTTGTTGATTTTAGAGGGGACCTCTACGGAGGAATACGCTAGAATCAACGGCCATTTGAAGGAGTTTCTATGAGTGACAATCCGGGCCAGTACCGCCGTGTATTGCTGAAACTCAGCGGTGAAGCGCTGATGGGGGACCTGGATTACGGCATCGAGCCGAAAGTCATTCAACGTATTGCCGCTGAAATAGCCACGGCCCGCAACACGGGTGTCGAAATCGCGATTGTTATTGGTGGCGGTAATATCTTCCGCGGTGCCGGTCTTGCACGTGCGGGCATGGACAGAGTTACCGGTGATTACATGGGTATGCTGGCGACCGTCATGAATGCACTGGCTATTCAGGATGCGCTCGAGTCTCTCGATGTCTTCGCACGCGTAATGTCCGCATTGCAGATCAACGAAGTTTGTGAGGATTACATCCGTCGACGTGCGGTGCGTCATCTTGAGAAGGGACGGGTCGTTATTCTCGCTGCTGGAACCGGAAATCCGTTCTTCACCACCGACACTGCCGCCAGTCTTCGCGCGATTGAAATTGGTGCCGATGTGTTATTGAAGGCGACCAAGGTAGATGGTGTCTATGACTCAGACCCCATGAGCAACCCGGATGCGAAGCGATTCGAGACAGTGTCGTATGATCAGGTACTGGCAGATAAACTTTCCATCATGGATGCGACCGCAATCGTTATGTGTCGTGATAATGACCTGCCGCTGCGCATTTTCGACCTGACGCGAGCGAATGCGTTAGTACAGGCGATGTCCGGTGATGATATTGGAACCGTTGTAACTGCCTGATCAGGCAGCAAAAGTGAGGGCTGTAAATCGTGTTGGATGAAATAAAGAAAGACGCTGCTAGCAGGATGGCCAAGAGTGTCGCCTCTTTGCAGCATGACCTGACGAAGATCCGCACCGGACGCGCGCACACGAGTTTACTGGATCACGTTACCGTGGAGTATTACGGTAGCCAGGTACCGCTAAATCAGGTTTCCAATATCGGTATCGAAGATTCACGCACGCTGGTTGTCACACCCTGGGAAAAAGATATGGTCCAGCCGATCGAGAAGGCAATCATGACATCGGATCTCGGCTTGAACCCGGCGACGGCTGGCACGGTTATTCGCGTGCCATTGCCGGCACTGACCGAAGAGCGTCGCAAAGACATGATCCGTCTGGTGCGTAATGAAGCGGAAGGTGGACGCATCGCTATTCGCAATATTCGTCGCGACGCACTGCATGATGTGAAAGAACTGCTTAAAGAGAAAATGATCGGCGAAGATGACGAGCGCCGTGCCGAGGGTGAAATTCAGAATATTACGGACAAGCATGTAGGACAGATCGACGAGGCCCTGGCAGGCAAAGAGTCCGAGTTGATGGAGATATAAGGGGTCGACTCCTTATATAGACGTTTCCGATAGTGTCAAATCCTTCTCCGAAATCATCGACGAGCAGCAATGTGCCTCGGCATGTCGCGATCATCATGGATGGCAACGGTCGATGGGCAAAAAGCAGGAACAAGCCACGCCACTCCGGTCATCGTGCCGGCGTGAAGTCGGTACGCACTTCGGTGGAAACTGCGGCGCAGCGTGGTGTTGAATACCTGACCCTGTTCGCTTTTAGCAGCGAAAATTGGTCGAGACCCGAGGAAGAAGTCAGTTCTTTGATGAACTTATTCGTCGAAGCTTTGCGACGAGAAGTGGCTGAGCTGCATCGTAATAATGTGAGGCTGAAATTTGTTGGTGCGCTGGACGAGTTGAACGCGGGCCTCAAGAACAAGATCGCTCAATCAGAACAAAAGACTGCTAACAATACTGGTCTTCGTCTCACGGTCGCGATCGCATTTGGTGGGCGTTGGGACGTTATCGAAGCGAGCAAAGCGCTGACGCGCCGAGTCATGGATGGTTCACTGCAAGTCGATGACATTGACGATGCAGAGTTTGCTGCTGAACTGCAGATGTCGGACATGCCGGACCCGGATTTGCTTATTCGCACCGGCGGGGAACAACGAATCAGTAATTTTATGTTGTGGAATCTTGCGTATGCGGAGCTTTGGTTTACGGATGTCTTGTGGCCTGAATTTGATGAGTCCGTTTTTGATAAAGCCCTGTGCTTTTATGCGGGCAAGCAGCGTCGCTTCGGACACACCGGTGACCAGGTAGAGACTGTCGGATGTTAAAAAAGCGCTTCATTACGTCAGTAGTATCGCTCGTCATTCTTGGCGCTGTATTGTTCGTTGTTCCGGCGGTGGTCGCTCGACTGGTCATCACTGCGGTGATTCTCATCGGCGCGTGGGAATGGTCGGGGTTTCTATCCCTTGCAGGAAATGCCGCACGTTTTGCGTACGTCGCTGTGATAGCCGCGTTGATGGCGAGCATTATGTTCGTCGTCCCGGAGATGTCCGATAGACTATTGCAGCTCGCTTGCGTCTGGTGGTTTGTAGCATTCCTGTGGACGTTCGCATTTCCGACGCCCATTCCCAGCGCAGTACGTTGGCTTTGCGGTGCGTTAGTGCTGGTGCCTTTGTTCGTCGCTTTGCTATCCCTGTACAGCCTCGCGCCGAAGTACCTGCTATTCGCATTACTTATTGTCTGGGCCGCGGACATGGGCGCCTATTTCGCAGGCAAACAGTTTGGCCGCGTCAAACTGGCTCCCAGCATCAGCCCCGGCAAGACCTGGGAGGGTGTATTCGGTGGCCTCCTCATGGTCGTAGTATTGTCTTTGGTGTGGGCGCATTACGCGGACTTGCAGGCGTCTGTCCTGTTGCCGTTCTGCCTCGCCGTTGCTGCTTTGTCAGTCGTTGGTGATCTGACGGTCAGCATGTTCAAGCGCACTGCTGGCGTGAAAGACAGCGGCAGGATGTTTCCCGGCCATGGCGGCGTTCTGGATCGCATCGATAGCGTGGCTGCGGCGGCGCCCCTGTTCTTACTCGGCCTCACCTGGCTGGGGTTAATCGCATGAATTGTTCAGGTTGTATTCATGGACGCTCACTTAGTGTGATCAGTATTTTACCGGGAACTGCGGCAGGCGCTGCTAGTCAATTAGGAACGAAGACTATCTATGACTAGTTTCCTCACCAATCTGGTGGCATTCATTGCTTTGATCAGCATACTTGTCGCCGTGCACGAATACGGGCATTACATTGTCGGCCGCTGGTCGGGAATGAAGGTGCTGCGTTTTTCTATTGGTTTTGGCAAGCCGATCTGGATGCGCAGGAGCGGCAAAGACCAGACTGAATATTGCGTGTCAGCGATTCCACTCGGCGGATATGTACGCTTCCTCGACAGTCGTGAGGGGCTTATCGAGCCGCAGGATGAGGGCCGGGCGTTTGATCAGCGTCCTGTTCCTGCCCGCATCGCGGTATTGCTTGCCGGGCCAGCGTTCAACTTCTTCTTCGCAATCCTTGCCTACTGGGTATTGATGGCTGGTGGGATAACGATCATCAAGCCGGCTGTCGGTGTAGTCGAGCCCGACTCCTACGCCGATCAGGCGGGCCTTGAGTTTGGAGACAAGATTGTAAACGTCGGTGACGTCGAGGTAGTTCAGTGGGAATCTGCGCTGATTGCCATCTTGGGCGAGATGGTCGGTGACGGTCGTGTCCCGCTTACGCTGGAGAGCGGTGATGGACGACAGCGACAAACGACCATCGATGTTGGCAGTGATAAGACGCGATTAACGGAACCCGGTGTGTTGTTTGACGGCCTCGGTTTCGTACCCTGGCAACCACCAGCAATCATTGCTGAGCTTCCGAACGACGGCGTAGCCGTACACAGTGGTCTTGCCATCGGTGATCGCATCACGATGATTGCCGGCGAGCCCATTAAGAATTTCGATGACCTCAGTGGCGCTGTGCGACCGCGAGCAGGTCAGGACGTTGTCATTGAGTACGTCAGAGACGGGCGTACTGATTCGGTGAATGTGCAAATTGGCGAGCGGGTCGTCAATGGCGAGAGTTCAGGTTACCTGGGTGTCGGCTGGACGACCGAGGGTGGTGAAAGTTACTACCGGCAGCTGGCTTATACGCCTCTCGAGTCCTTGCGTGCCGCGGTCGACAAAACATGGATGTCGACCGTATTTACCGTCAACATGCTCGGGCGGATGGTTACAGGCGATGTTTCGATCAAGAACATTAGTGGGCCGATCAACATTGCGCAGATTGCAGGCGCATCGGTGGTGCGTGGTTGGCGTTATTTCGTCGGAATTCTTGCAATTATCAGTATCAGTCTCGGTGTTCTGAACTTATTGCCAGTTCCCGTATTGGATGGTGGTCAGATTGTGTACCAGGTCGTTGAAGCAGTGAAAGGCGGTCCGATGACCGAACGTGCGCAGATTATTGGGCAACAAGTAGGCATACTCGCGTTGCTGCTCTTGATGAGCTTTGCGTTTTATAACGATTTAGCGGGAATATTTGGGTGAGAAAAACTTTATTCGCATTGCTGGTATTGCTGCCCATGACGTCCATGGCGGCCGGAAATTTCGTGGTCAAGGACATGCGAGTCGAGGGCCTGCAACGTATTTCCGAAGGCACGGTTTTCAATTACCTGCCAATTAATATTGGCGACACGATCGACAGCATTCGTATCGGCGAAGCAATACGTACTCTGTACGGCCAGAGCCTGTTTGATGACATCGAAATGCGCCGTGAAGAAGACACGCTCATCATCGTGGTTAGGGAACGCCCTTCGATTGAGAATTTCTCGATTGACGGCAATAAGGACATCAAGACGGAGGACCTGATGGAGTCCTTACGAAACGTTGGGCTCGCACGTGGTCGGACATTCGACCGGTCAGTGCTCGACAATGTCGAAATGTTCCTGCGTGAGCAGTACTACGATCGCGGCAAGTATGGCGTCGAGATAAAGACGAATGTGATAGATCGCCCGAACAACACGGTTCGAATCTCGGTCGACGTCAAAGAAGGCGACCGGGCGAAAATTCGACAAGTGAATGTCGTCGGTAACGAGTCGTTTGCGGAAAAAGAGATTCGTGCGGATTTTACTCTGGACACAGCCAACTGGTTATCCTGGATCCGGCAAGACGACCGTTACGCAAAAGAGGCGCTGGAAGGGGACCTCGAGATTTTGCGATCTTTCTATATGGATCGTGGATATGCTGACTTCCGTGTTGATTCGACACAGGTCGCAATCTCGCCGAACAAAAAAGATATTTTCGTCACCATCAATGTGCATGAAGGTGATGTCTATACAATCTCCGAAGTCAAACTTGTCGGCGAGATGGTAGTTCCGGAACAGTTTCTTCGCAGCTTTATTTTTACGCAGCCTGGTGCGGTCTTTAACCAGAACGTATTGACGCAGTCCGCCGAGTTCATGCAGTTCAGGCTGGGTGAAGAAGGTTATGCGAATGCCGAGATTGAACCAGTGCCGGAACTGGATCACGAGGCGAAAGAAGCTGCGATCACATTTTATTTAAACCCGCAAAGTCGTGTTTACGTTCGCAATATCAAATTCAACGGTATTGCTGAAGTAGATGATGAGGTCTTGCGTCGCGAAATGCGTCAGATGGAAGGTGCGTATCTGTCGAATTCGTTGATGGACCGCTCCAAGATTTTGTTGCAGCGTCTGCCCTACATCGAACCAGGCGTGGACTATAGGACGTCGCCTGTTCCCGGTAGCCCTGATCTGGTCGACGTGGACGTCGATCTGGAATATCGGATGCCGGGCCAGTTTTCCGGTGGTGTTGGTTATTCGGAATCGCAGAAACTGTTACTTAATGGCAGCATCGTACACACCAATTTCCTGGGTACCGGAAATCGCGTTGCGCTGGAGTTGAATTCAGGCCGATTCCAGAAGCTTTACAGTCTTTCGCATACGGATCCGTATCGTACGATGGATGGCGTTCACCGAACAATGAGCGTTAACTATCGAGACATCACACAGTTCACATCTGCCGCATCTGATTTCTCGACGACCAGTGCAGGCGCGACAGTGGATTACGGTTACCCGATTTCTGAGTTTCAGCGGCTGTCATTTGGTCTGACGTACCAGCATTCAGAGCTACTGTCTTCGACCAATAGTACTCAACAGGCGCAAGACTGGGTGGCGAATAATGGTAATCCATTCATAGAGGATCTCGGTAATGGGGCCGTGTTCTTCGGAACGGAGTTCGATACCATAGAATTGATTGCGGGCTGGTCCTACGACAGTCGCAACCGATCGTTGTTCGCGACGCGCGGTACAAGGCAGCAATTTTTTCTGAGTGCGGCGATTCCGGGTAGTGACGTCGAGTTCTATCAGGCGCGATTCAATTTTACGAAATACTTCCCGATTACTCCGAAATGGGTCGTGCGATTCAACTCTGAGCTGGGTATCACTGAAGCCTTGGGTGACACCACCGCCGCACCGCCGTACAAGCAGTTCTTCGGTGGCGGCCCGCAGTCGGTGCGAGGGTTCAAGGAGTCTTACCTTGGGCCGCGCGACAGCTTTGGACGGCCATATGGTGGCAATGTGTTGGTTGCGAGCCAGCTTGAGCTTATAATCCCGCTGCCGGCCAAATTTGCCAGCCAGGCGCGGGCAAGCATCTTTTATGATGTTGGCAACGTATTTAATACAGGCGAGGTTGAATTTACGGATAAACTAGGCAGTCCGATCGAATACAAGCCAGATTTGGACGAATTGCGAACATCCGTCGGTATTGGTGTGCAGTGGCTTGCGCCCCTTGGATTGTTCCGATTCAGTTATGCTTTGCCGCTGAACGAATATATTGGTAATGACAGATACTACGGAGACGAGATAGAAAGATTTCAGTTCTCCATTGGACAAGCGTTTTAAGGGAATGGGATAGATGAGTTTTATGAATAAGCAGTTGATCAAAGCAGTACTTGGCGTTGCACTGGTATTTGCAGTCGCAATGCCGGCTTCCGCTCAGGAAACGAAAATTGGTGTAGTTAGCCTGCAGGCGATCGTTGAGCGGGCTCCGCAAACGAAAGCTGTAATGGAGGCATTACGCGAAGAGTTCGCACCACGCGAGCGAGAAATCCTCGCGAAACAGAAGGAGATCGAAGATCTGCAAGCGAAGGTTCAGAAAGACCTGGCTGTAATGGGTGAGACTGAGCGCCGCAATGCGGAGAAGAACCTGCGCGAGTTGGGTCGTGACTTCGAACGTTTACGCACCGAGTTCCAGGAAGACAGCAACCTGCGTCAAAACGAGGAAATCGGACAATTGCAGCGCGCCGTTCTGAAGGAAGTTCAGGACTACGCCGAGGCACAGGGGTACGATCTCATCGTGGGAGATGGTGTGCTGTATGTCAGCAGTGCTGTAAACATCACCGAAGATGTGCTGAACGCCGTGATTGCGAACCATCAGGCTCAGGCACCGTCACAGTAGACTGGCGTCAGGCGACTCGAATGCCGATCAGTCTCGGAGAACTTGCCACTAGTCAAGGATGCGAGCTGATCGGTGATCCTGATGCGACTGTAAGTGAAGTCGCGTCATTGCAAGACGCATCTCCTGAGTCGCTAAGTTTTCTTGCGAGCTCGTCCTATATAAGTCAGCTGCCTGCTACCAAGGCAGCTGCTGTCGTGTTGCGGGCGGAAAGTGCAGGTGCGTGTCCGGTTGCCGCTTTCATCAGTGATAACCCATATGCAACTTATGGCCGCATGGCGGCGTTAGTCTGTCCGGAGCCTTTGTTCGCACCTGGTGTGCACGCGACGGCGGTGGTTGCGGATTCAGCAACGATTGCCGATAGCGCGCACATCGCCGCGACCGCTGTTATTGGTGAGCGCACGGTCATTGGCGAGCATACCGTCGTTGGACCGGGCACCGTAATAGGACCCGATTGCAACGTTGGCGATAACTGCCGGTTCATCGCAAACGTGACTTTGGTGCAAGACACCAGGATCGGTGCGCGAGGCATTTTCCACCCAGGCGTTGTAATCGGTGCCGATGGATTTGGTAATGCAATAACACCGGATGGCTGGGTGAAAGTGCCACAGCTTGGTGGTGTGCGAGTCGGTAACGATGTGGAAATCGGTGCCAACACGACGGTTGATCGCGGCGCAATTGGCGATACGGTCATTGAAAACGGCGTTCGCATTGATAACCTGTGCATGATCGCGCACAACGTTCGCGTTGGAGAACACACCGCGATTGCAGCAATGACTGGCATCGCTGGAAGTACAGTCATCGGCAAGCGGTGCATGTTCGCGGGCAGGGCTGGTGCTGTCGGACATATCAATGTTTGCGACGATGTCATTGTGGCGGCACAAACATTTCTTTCAAAAGATGTTACCGAGCCCGGAACCTACGTGGCCAGTTTCCCGGCGGACAACGCCAGGTCCTGGGCGAAGCAACTGGCGCGATTCCGACGTTTGGGTAACTTGATCGAACGAGTTAAAAAGCTGGAAAAATGATTCACTCCACAGCCATTATTTCTGATACTGCAAGAATTTCGGACGGCGTTGAGATCGGCCCGTATTCGGTGATCGGCGATCAAGTCGAGATCGATAGCGGTACGAAGATCGACAGCCACGTTGTTATTAACGGGCCGACGAAGATCGGCAAAGACAACCACATTTACCAGTTCGCCTCTATCGGTGATGACCCACAAGACAAGAAGTACGCCGCCGAAGAAACGCGACTTGTTATCGGTGATCGAAATACGATCCGCGAGTTTTGTACCGTCAGTCGCGGTACTACTCAGGGTGGGGGCGAAACGATTGTCGGTGATGACAACTGGATCATGGCGTACTGTCACATCGCGCATGACTGCATAGTTGGCAGCCAGACCATCATGGCGAACAACACAACACTTGCCGGGCATGTCCAGTTGGATGACTGGGTTATTTGCGGCGGTTTTTCCGGCGTGCACCAGTTTTGCAGGGTTGGTGCTCATGCCTTTCTTGGTATGTACGCAGGCGTCAATCGCGACGTGCCGGCGTTTACGCTGGCTTCGGGGCAGCCTGCGGTGCCAAAAGGCATCAATAGCGAAGGTCTGAAACGTCGTGAATTCTCGGCCGAGCAGATACGCAATATCAAGAATGCCTATCGTCTTGTGTATCGCAAGGGTCTGAAGCTCTCCGAGGCGATTGAGCAAATAGAGGCAGCTATTGACGAGCAGCAGGAAGTGCTACCGTTCCTTGAGTCGCTGCGTTCATCCGAACGCGGCATCATTCGCTAGTCGTTCAGATCATGAGGA
>Ga0255049_10000164_pt1 | contig 39688 bp, 48 predicted proteins | sample JV7_2_3_MG_FD_183615 | JGI IMG/M metagenome (GOLD analysis project Ga0255049, IMG submission 183615) | Seawater microbial communities from Jervis Inlet, British Columbia, Canada - JV7_2_3 | ecosystem: Environmental > Aquatic > Marine > Inlet | place: Canada: British Columbia | collected 2016-10-06 | reverse complement strand
TCAAATTCGGAAAATGAAACCTTTGAAACCCCAGGCTCAAATTGACTACCTGAATATCCAGAATCCTCAGACATACTTATCTCCTACCATCTGGCCTGATATCCATAGACACATCTCCTAAACGCCAAAACGCATCATTCGTATTAGTCTCGAATCTCAGTGTCAACTGCCTGCCCCTAACGCGCACAGAAGCATAGTCATCTACACCGGTCACACTCACTGATTGTGCTGGATCCTCTTTTGCACCTTGTGGGTATGGTTGAGAAAATATGCTGATATTCATAGGCGACGTAGTACTTCCTCCTGTTACCCAATGAACATCTGGAATGATCCTGGAAACATAAGAAATATTGTTTCCATCATCTATATCGAACATGGCAGTTTCTATGTAAGCATTGACTGCTTCTCCATCACCAGTAGAACCAAACTCTTGAATATAATTCTTTGACACCTTTCCATCGGTATCAGGAATAATATATGAAGCAATCGGCTGCTGTCTTATCCCGGAATCACTCCAAGCTGTTCTTGGTAATGTTCCAATCGACCAGTTGTCATCCTCATAGTTATAAGCAACGTAACGATTGTTATCCGTATCACTATCTGAAGGATAAAACCAGATCACCTCGCTGAACTCTGAATTCCTCGCACAGAAAACCTTCTGTCTCTGAAGGAATGAAATATTCGTATAGACAAAATCAGCCACAGTAGATCTTAAAACTTTTACCGAACCATCGTAAACGAAGAAATTCCTATCACCCATCCAAAAGATTCTATCGCCGATAACTCCATAAGCATTCGGACCTACGATAGACACTCCAGTAGCAATTTCTGTAAACGTAAAAAATCCACTGCTCTCAGTCGCAACCCACTTCATCAAGTACGTTGCCTCGTCTGTCCAAACCATTACCTCTCTTTTAGATCTAGCCGCACCAATAATATAAGAACCCGTATTAAGTATTGCACCACCCGCTGTATTACTCAGTTGCGGGAACCAAGATCCTGGTCTGGATTTATTAGACCATCGGACAAGCATGGGATTGAAGGATCCGCCAATCGTATCCGTTGGATTATCGAAACTGTCCCTTTCGAAAAGCTCCGAACAACCAAACGCAACAACGGTCTCAACATACGGATAGATCATAAGCTGCCTGACCTGAGTAGGAACAGCACCATGACCTATATCCGAAGGCGTACCGAGTGAAGACAATGGAACTGCCTGACCATTCATAGCCCCACTATTTACAGTATTTCCACCTTCTCCAATTGAGTTTGGAACAGATCCACTTGTCCTGAATGTCTTGTCCCAGAAATACGGAGTTCCATCTCTCGGGGCCATAACTAGATCTTCTCTAAAATTATCCAAAGACCATATTCGTATGGCCATCGTATCTTCAGTCTGTGCAGCCTCTCCCCAAGCAGTCCAAAGACTATTAATGTTATAGACAGTTGCAGCCTCACTATGAGCAACAGCATTGGTACTCTGAACTCCACGGACAATCGTACTTAACTTATCCGTCCCAGTATTATTAGCCGCATAGGTCATCAACTCACCTTCTACCATTGCAGTTCCAGTAGATCCAAATAGATCGGAACTGCTCAACTCCATAATAGTTGCAGAATCGGTCATATCCGCCGAAAGAAGACTGGAAATAAACTCATTCCCGGGAGTCCATCCCGCTGCCACGGGTCTACCATTCCAAGTACCAGACCCAAACCCAGAACCAGACGCAGCACTGCCAATCTCAGATGTCACATCATATTGAATGTAAACATCTCCTCCATATAAAAGAAGCTTCCTGGTTAAGACTCCTGCCGAGTGGTTACTATGATCCGAACCAAGTTGCCCTCGACTACACGTTGCAAATGTAGAACCAGACAACCCATCAACCTTGATATATTCATTATCTATCTTTATATAATTACCATTGGATATGCCAGTTACACTCGCAAGGGTAATAGAAACTGCTTCACTATCTATCTCGGAAGACAACGTGGTAGCTGTTGATATACCAACAGACCCAGTCACCGTTATCTCGAAAGTGTCTTTATTCAATACCCTCTCAACCTCAAACCCTTGAGTAGACACATCAGTATCATAACCACTCAGAAGAGTGGTTCTGGTAATTCCAGCCCCGGCAGAATCTTCCTGTATCGTCAAGAACGTCATGTAGTCGCCAACTGTGGCACCGTGATCGGTCTGCCTAATAACAACACATGAAGAACCGTTCAATACTCCAATCGGATCATCTATAGCCTTATCAATTTCAAATGCTGGTATGTATTTGTCATATACATTCGGGCTTACACCCGCACCTATCACATCTCTAGAAATCGTCAATGTATCATCTGGAGTACCAGATACTATGCCAGTAACCTTGACGTACTCATTAATGAGCTTGAGATAGCTTCCATTTGTAATGGTCCCAGTCGGAACATTGACGGCAGTTGAAGAGCCAGTATTGATATCAGACTGTATGCGGACCTCGGCACTATACCTCTGAGGAGTAATGTCATAATAGGTTCCACCAAGCTCTACATACATCTTCAAGCTTGTGCCCATACCCATATAATCATCAATATTGAACGATGACCAATTGAGCATATTCCGGCATACACCCAAATAGGTTACAGCGGACCCGCCACTGGTCGAAAGGTTCTTCCATCCCCCGATTCTTTCCGGCCTGCCCTTTCTAAAGCGAACCTTATTTCCATCATACCACCCACCTTCAGCCGAATAGCTTGTCCCCTCTCTATTGATTCCTGGCTTGAAGACGTACTTCTTAATCATTAAGACTCCAGAGCAGCCAGTCTGGCCTCAAGCGCAGTGACCTGGGAAGACAACTCCTGAACTGCCTTGACCAATGGTGGAATGAACCTTGCAGAAGTTATGGATAAAAAATCTCCATTTCCACGATGCGCTATATTCAACCATTCGCCACCAATAGAATCTTCAAGACTAGCTACCTCTTGGGCAATAAACCCTGCTGTATAATCAGCATCCTTCAGACTACCATCTTGGGGAAGAACAGGAATCTCACCTTCTATTATCCCGTTTTCATCTAATGGAGCATACCTGGATCGTTGATCATACTTGAATTTCACTGGATTCAACGAATTTACAAAATCCAGCCCAACATCAAGAGAGCTAATATCCTTCTTGTCTCGCTCATCCGATGTGAACGTAGTCAGTTCAACCTCACATCTTAAAGTAGTAATACTGCTATTGCCTAGGGTAATTTCGTTTGAAACATCAGTAGCACTCGACTGAGCCGCATATCCCAGGCAAACAACATTCGAATTGTCTAGTCCGAGAGACCCTGCTTGGGCTCCAATAAAAGTAGACTCTTTACCGACTTGCGAACTACTTCCCCCAGAGGCATAGATTCCGACAGCCGTGTTATAGGAGTTGAGTGTATTCGGAACAAAAGCCTTACCAGCCCACGCACCAATGCAAGTGTTACCATTGTGAGTGACCAACCCAATACCAGAACTGTGACCAACACATACGTTGTAACTGCCTAAAAATATACCTTGACCCGCCGACGAACCCATGCATAAATTATAAGAACCGCCCGTCATATCCATACCAGCATAGGTTCCGAAAGCTGTATTATTATCACCAGCAGCCAGACTATTTAATGCGTCAACCCCCACTGCCGTATTATTGACTCCAGTAGGAGTACCATCAGAACCTGGGAAAAACACACTAGTAGACACAGGCTTCGCATTGTCTAGCAGGTTCAATTCCGTCGTAGTAGCGGTAACACCAGTTAGAATATTCAGTTCTGCTGTACTGGAAGTAATTCCATTCAGAACATTCAAATCAGAAGCTGTGGCAGTAAGACCAACAATTCCCACCGAAAGGCCATCTGATCTGCCAGTCCCTCCATAGGTAGTTCCGATAACAACACCTTGCCATGTCCTGCTTCCCGTTACATTCCCTGTTCCTAATATGTCACCATCTACCTGTAGAGAGGTTTCTGCGAGCAGTGACGTAAAAACTCCAGGTGAAGGAGTGACCAGTCCAATAGAACTAGAATTAATAGTCCCACCAGTTATAGTCGCAGAGGTGGAAATAACTCGACCTGTAAATGAATAGGCAGTAAGAGCCCCCGTATTAGTATTCACCTTTACATCTGTCGAATCACCTGGATTATTTACATACAGAGACTTCCCGCTACCGTTCCCATCTGCAATAACCAAATACGCAGACGTATCGATTAAACCATTAGCAACAGTGATACCTGCGACAGTCGTTGCGGTGGTCGCAGTATCGGCATTGCCTGTCAAATCTCCTATAAAAGAACCACCTGATCCAATTTTAAGAGAATTTGTACTTTGGTTGTAGAAGAAGCCACCATCTGTCTTAGCGCCCTGATCTCCTGTAGTATTTGTCCACAATCCAATATACGCATTTGAGTCACCACTACTTAAGGTTACAGTACTTTGGGTTGCTACTGAGGCGGTAGTTGCATTAGTGGCAATAGATGCGGTGCCCGTAAGAGCCCCTATAAATGTTGTAGCGGTCAAAGCGTTCGTGCTTGTGTTGTATACAATTCCAGTATCTGTTTTCGGCTGTTGATCACCCGTAGCACTATTGAACATGGCAATACTTGCAACGGTATCCACACCACTCGCTGCTACTGTAATCGTATCCGGAACAATGTTTGATGTGCCATCAAACGACACACCACCAATCGTTCTAGAAGTTTCCAACTCGGTCGCAGTGGAGGCGTTACCAGTCACTTCCCCGGTTAGATTGCCAGTGATCTGGCCACCAGCATTGATCGTACTGCCGGTTACAAGTTTACCGTATACAGTAACCGTGGAATCTATCGTTGCAGTAGCCGGTATAATATCGAAATACTTCAGTTGTCCTTCTTCCGGATCACTCGTATCAGTGCTTGAGATATTGTTATATATCTGGAACCCCGCTGAACCACCTCCCGTATTTAAGAACTTAAACAGCCAAGTATCACCGTTCTCGGGGGCAGTGCTGTCAACACCAAAGAATATATCCATATTGACACCGGGAGACAGTGTGTCTCTGTATATGTGCAGCGCATCACCCTGACCCGTATTATGCCCGATAGTGAAATCGTGATCGTTTCCAAATATGATTTCTTTGTTATCCGCTATATAGATATCACCCCACTCAGCAGTTGTACTCCCTAGATCTGAAGCACCGGCTGATGTTGAGAGGATATCCCCAGAGACAGTTACGTTTGTAAATGCACCTGTAGAGGTGGAGCTTGATCCGATAGCTGTACCATCTATTACCCCGGAATTTATATCGACATCCTCGATCACTATCTTCCCGGTGCTATCCATCCAAAGCTTGGTCTGAGTACCACCTGCTGTAGTATCTATTTTCCACTGGACAACATCTTCAGTCTGGTCAAGGAATCCCTTTACATAAGAAGTAACACTATCGGTCGTACCCTGTACTACCAATCTCCTGCTTTGGGCGGTTCCATCCGACTCCACCTCAAAGAACGGATCCCCAGCAGAATTTACAACATGGACGATATTTGCACTCTGCCCAGAAGCACCTCTCACGTAAAGAGTTACCTCCGAAGCGGTATCACCGTACATCTGCATTCCTGCGTTAACGATGAGATTGTCACCAACAACCAAAGAGCCAGTAGTAAGGGTGTCTGTGGAAGGAACATACGTTAGCCCAGTGTCACCTATGATAGAATCTGTACCTTCGAAATAACAGATCTGATTGATAGTGCCTCCAGTAGTAGTCACATCACCGGAAGAAGCTGCTTCCGCCCATATAAGACCACCGGACCCATTTCCCTTTAGATACAAATTATCGAGGGAATTGGTTGTGTCTATCATTCCCTTTTCTACAGACGCTGCATTGATTGTGGAAGCCGCAGTTACATTCCCACTTCCATCAAACGTAGGAGATGTCCATGCAACATCCCCAGTCATCGCAATCGTTCTGCCAGTCTCCAAGGCAGTCGCCGTGTCGGCGTTACCGGTAAGATCGCCAGTGATCGCTCCAGTAGAATTGATCGTTCCGCCAGTAGTCAGATTGCCTACCACTTCAACAGTAGAACTGGCAGGAGTTGCATGGGCATTTATTGCGAAAAACTTTACAAAGGAACCCTTAGAAGCCAGATCGCTTTGAAATTCCATCTGACCAACGGAACTATCCTGGATTAGAATTTTCCAGGAATCACCAGCATCGGCACCATTGTCCGCTCTCAGGACGAAATGACATTGATTTCCAACCGTTCCAGTTCTTGTTAGCTCAAACAAACCACTAGCAGTTCCAAGCTTATAATCTACGGAAGGATCTGCCCCACCTCCGTCTAGATAGACATGCTTGTTGTTTGCAAGATAGATATCACCCCATTCTGTTCCAACAGCGCCAATATCAGAAGCACCGGCTGCATTAGGAAGGATATCGCCTGTCACAGTAATATCAGTAGCTACTGTTAGATTGCCTGCTACTGCTACAGTTGAATTAGCAACAGTGGCATTGGGTGTAATAGTCAGAAAAGTAATATAGGTATCACTTACACTTGTATCATTCTGGAAACGTAGGCGACTACCAGTAGCACTGTCCTCTGTCTGTATTCTCCAATTATCTCCGGCCTCTATTCCATTGGCATCTGCTGTAAGTATCAGGTTAAACGGAGCAGAAGACCTATGTCTATTAAATCTTATAAACCCAAGATCACCTGATCCCGTACTACCTTGAACAGAAATTTCACTACCTGAGTCATTAACACCTAGATATACCCTAGACCCATCATCTATATATACATGACCCCAACCATTCAATGCCTCTCCAAGAGTTGCTCCACCGTCAGCATCTGCAAGTATAGCTGTGTTGATAGTGGCTGTGTCGATAGTGGCTGTAGTGATAGTGGCAGCAGGACTTGTGATCGAAGTATTGGCATTTAAAGTTGTAAAAGTACCTGCCGCAGGAGTGCTACCACCTATGATACTACTATTTACTGTGCCTCCAGAAATGGTCAGATCATTCGCAACATAAGCGTCAGCAACAGCAGTGCCAGTCCACACCCCTGTGACGATTGTGCCTACGGCAGTAAGGCTGCTGGTCACTACAGTGGACTTCAATTCTGTCCCGGTCAAAGCATCAGCGGGTGCAGCAACAACTGTAACCACACCCGCATTGGTCATAGTGGCATCACCACTAAGAGAATAAGCCGCTGGATTTGTGCCCGCAGCAGATTGACCAATTAGAACTTGACGATTCCCCAAATCCACTTGATCAATACCACCCGTACCATTGCCAAGTAGAACCATCGTGTCACCGAGAGTGCTTCGCCCCGTCCCTCCATCGGCAACCGCAAGATCTGTAATTCCAGTGATCGTCCCAGCATTGATAACAACCGTTGATACGGTTCCGAGATCTCCGCAGACAACACCTGCCGCACTCCAGGGACCATCTATGTCTATACCTGAAGATGCAGTTAGTTTTCCATGGACAAGAGCCCCTTTACCCACCGTCAAGCTACCCGCTGTTGTTATTAGAGATTCGAGAGGAGTTGCGTTGGGTGCAATTGTGAGGTGATCTACGAATGTACCCGGTGTTACGGGATCGTTCCTAAAACTAAGCAATCCAGTGGCATCATTTATCAGTAGTTGCCACTGTTCTTTAACCGCTGTCCCCTTATTCGCCTTCATTACCATGCTGAAGTCGGTAGCTGTTGTATCTCTAGAGAACACAATATCGTGTCCACTATTCTGTATTAGATATCTCTGATCATCACCAAGGTAAATGGTTTTATCTGCCGCTATATAGATATCACCCCACTCAGCAGTTGTACTTCCAAGATCCGCACTACCTGATGAATCAGGAACGATAGCTGTGTTAATAGTGGCTGTAGTGATAGTGGCTGTGCTGAATGTCGCAGCCGCAGCAACACTGGAACCGATAACTGTTCCGTCTATCGTCCCACCGTCAATATCTACCTTTGTAATGTCAACCTCGCCTGTACCATGCGGGGTTAATATTATATTACCATTAGTACCATCCTCTAAGGTGATAGCACCTGTCGTACCACTACCGGTACGCAACCAAAGATCACCGGCACCGTTACTGGCTATGGTCGCAGCAGCCCCTGAATCTCCAACTGTTACTTTATCGGCAACAAGTAAAACATCACCTGTTCCATTGGGCGTAATGGTTATATCCTGATCTGCACCATCCGTGATGGCAATCGTTCCAGTGCTGGAATTACCAGTCTGGAGAGTAAGATCAAAATCTCCACTACTTGTTATTATCGCAGCGGCATCACCTGCACCAACCACAAATGTATCGGCATTAATCGCCACTATATCATTGGATGCATTACTTATCGTTTCACCATTCTCAAGGATGATGTTCCCACCAGCGGTAATCGTTGATGTGGTAACAGCCGTTGTGAATGAACCGGCAGCCTTGACTGCACCGCCGATGATGGTTCCGTCAATAGCGCCACCATTTATATCAACATCCACTGATCCGAAATCGGTCTCTGGAGTGGTAGAATCGAAAGTAACAAAAGTCTCACCAGAAGACTTGATAGCAAGGGCTGTTGCATCGGCATCCTTTACAACAATTTCTGACGAACCAGTAACCATGTTCAAGTTATCTACCTGAAGATTGGCAAACACATTGTTGATGATGTTATCAACAGAAGTCGCACCCTTCTTCACATAGACAATGGCTGTAGCACCATTCTGAATCTCAACATCTTTGGAAGACGCATCACCACCTACAGTCAGAGTAAGTGTTGCAGTTCCATATAGACTATTCCTTACAAAGAACACACGATTCGGATAAACCCCAGCAGTCTCTCCTAGTACAGTAACCGTTAGATCAGTAGACACGGTCCCACTATCCGTCGTGAACTCAACAAATGCAGCCCTCCCTGATGAACCGGGAGTCGATGTAGTCGCAGCAGTATAGGCAGACACATCGTCAGCAAGTGTCCAGTTATACGTGACCGTCTCGTCTATAATCGGAATAGACGCATAAGCACTGACAGATTCTTCTATCCGCTTCCAATTGTCATTCGTAGTTGTGCCCCACGCACCGGCCTGTTCCCCAGTGGTAATCAACTCCACTGCAAGGTTGTTGGTATAAGTTGAAGCCATAGTTAAATCCTAATCCGTTTCATAAATGTCACTGAACAGCGACCCTGGGTAGAGGAGTTCTATACGTTTCATTCCTATAGACACCACCCTCTGTAACCACCAATCCTTGAATCGCTTCCCTGAATCTTGATTCGTATAGTTGAAGCAAATCATGATCACCCTTCAAGTATGTATAAGCCTCGAAGAGAGTCCCGTACAAAAGAGCCACATCTCCATGCACACTTAACCACGTACCACTGGTATTAGAGACCAGTGACGGTGGATTGAAGTAGTACAATAGCCTGTAGTCGAACCTCGAATTACTAGAATCCGCAGCCGTCTTTGGTCTAAATTCTACAACCGGAGCATTCGAAGGCGTAGTCGCAACTGAAGGATCGTAATTATTCGGACCAGTCACATTGTAGAACGAGTAGTACTTTGGAATACCTGTAGTGGTGTCATCTTCCATATACTCAAGAAGGAAGTTGTACTCCTTCTCAAGAAGAAACACATACTTATTAGTTGCCGTATACGTGACAGTTGGAGTGTCATAGGTATATGGAGCCATAGCTATCCATAAAACATCCAAAGGCATTTCAGAACTATCGACCGGTGTTATCTCTGGAGCGATACCCAGAAAGCTAAACCCAGAATCAGACGCAGCCGGAGTAATGGTTGAATTAAAAGAATACTCAACATCCCCTGTGCCACCCTTGTCCGCACTCGATGATCCGACATCACCTGTAGAAGCAGAAGACACTGTAACGGTATAACTGTCCGCATCCGCAATGGACACTATTTTGTGATCACCGTTGATGTAATTTGACGAAAGTACAGTATCCGCAGCAGTATCCAAAAGATCCGTAAACCCAGAGAGTCTGATTGGATCACCTGCTTCTGCACCGTGAGCAACGTCAGTTACTGTAAGAGTCTTGGTGCCAGAGGTGATCGCAAACGGACCAGTCAAAGAAGAGGTCTTCCTGACAGAGAAAATTGTCCCAGTCTTTTCTCTGGTATTGAAGTTCTGGATCTGAACGGCATAATTGATCCGCTCTTCCGCCAGCCTGATGAAAGTATCCATCTGGTCAGTGGTGCTAGTTCCCCAGTATGTGTTCTGGGTATATTCGTTAACGGCTTCTTTCAGTGTTGCCAATGTGAAAGCCACAGCTATCCCTAACTCTCATCCTCTGGAGCCCAGAAACCCAAACCCTTGGTTGCCGCACCGCCCCCTCTGACACGCTTCTGAACGCGGGCTGGCAATCCACTGGGCTGAACCGGACCCCCATGCTTATATCCAACAAGAGACTCACCGGACTTGCTGGCATCTACCTTCGCATCCTGGATTCCCTTTTTCGTATAGGGATAATGTTTTTTACCTACCTTCGGCATAATATACTCCTAAAAAGATTCTGCTCTTATGAAATCCAATTCAATCTCTGCATCGGTAAACTCAGAGAACGAACTGAAATTGAAAAACTCGAAACGCATTTCACTAACAATCCCTGACCACTCAACATGATCCCTCAATGCCCATGTAACTGTGTGCCATTCAGCACCCATGCTCAACCAATGAGGAGGACGAACTGCCAAAGACCTATCAGTACTAAATGTTCCCTGTATATCTGTCGATCTGTTCCAGAACAATGTCATATCAACGAACAAAGATTCTGACGGTGTTGGCTTTGTATTCATCTTCATGCGAGATCTAATATTCTTATATACAGATGTGTCAACACTGACAACCTCGCTACTTATGCTCCTGACTAATGATGGGTTTGTACCATTCGTCTCGAACGTGATTGTCTCCGAAGATGATTTCCATGTAACCACCGGATTAGAACCTGTACCAAACTCTTCTCCTATCCAGTAATCTGCACTCTCCAGAAAATCCCATCTAATGGAATCACCGAACCTACTCTCCTCTAAAGACATATCAGGTCTTGCATTCTTCAATGACTGATTATCTTGAATCGGCCACCTACCCAGTTGATTCTGCGGTTGATCAGGATCCCAACAAGTAGGGCAATACCGAAACCCAACCTCCTTCAGATCAACAAACGAATGTCGCAATTGCGTCAACGGATATCTAAAGCCACACCTATTGCAAAACCCAAATGGCCTCTTGACCGGCTGACCCATAATTATCGGATAACCCTTCTCGCAACGATATTCCATCTGACATTGGCAGTTGCTGTAGAAGTCCCTAAAACAGAAGTCCCCATATCCGGGAAAAACAACCCCTTATTGCTAGCGCCCTCATTGACCCAAGAGTCCACCAGATCTGTCAAATCCCACTCTATGTAATAACTACCTACTGTCCCGCTCGATATCGGAGAGGCATCGTAATCCACCCCTGGATCTCCACCGTACCCAAAAGAATTCCACGTAACTGAAGAAACATCATAATCAACCAAAACTGAATGGACATTATTCGATGACGATCCAATATTCGTATATGTATTTCCAAATCCGAAAGCACCGACACTTAATTTCGCAGAAGTAAACTCCAATGGAAATTCTGATCCTGGAATAACTGAATCGCACACTTCGTTAATTTCTTTGGTACTGGTATATACGAGTGTCTTCGTATAGATCTCAGGACCAATAAATGAAAATCTCAGTGTTTTGAATAGATCTGAATAATGACCAGAACCGCTAGACTCTGAACTTATCCGATTAACATCTCCAGCAGAAAACGCCACAATGTCAGTCTCTAACTCTCTGCTGCTTTCAAGAGCTTGGTCTGGCACTGCACCCACAAGTGCTGAGTTGTGATCAAAGGAAATAACCTTCTTAACATTCTGAAGTGTCTCCTGATCGAAACAAACCCTGCAAACCCTAAGACCTGTCCGCCTACCGTTAACTACCTCTTCCCTCAGACTCTCAAGTTGGTATCTAAAATAACATCGATCACAAAACCCAAAGGCATGACTATCTGAAGGGAAGTCCACCGAATCTCCCCGAATTACCGAACATTATAACCACCGGGATAGAACCTGATAGCAGCCTTCTCCCTATCCTCATCAGCAGCCATCTTGAATTGAAACTCGTAATCCTGCTTTAGAACTTGAATCCTAGAAGCAGCCTCTGGTCTCTTCAGCGCAATGCTGTACGCAAGGCCGGAAACCAATGCTGGCCAAAATCTATTCGGTACATCTGGGTTGTACGCCCCTCCCGCTCCAGCATCGTACATAGCCCGCATTCGGTAGTAGACAAGCTTGTACTTGGAGCTTTCGTCAGGAACAGGCCATACCGTCGCCACAACTGACTCAACCTGCCTGTCGATGTATACCTGTATCGGCCTTCCTTCCACAAGCTTATTGGGAATTCCAGAGTAGACATCTCTTGAGATCCTACCCATATCGAAATCTGTCTGGGTGCTTACACTGCCGTCGTTCTCTCTTAGAAGTATTTCAATTACAGCAATCGTGTTGTCTTCCAACGTATAGGATGCAGTGCCCTTCACCAATGTCGCACTGACAACTTCATCGACAGTCCACAAATTAATCCCACGGTTCTGCCATTCGAGAAGCATGAAATCGATACTGCGACGAGCAGTCCTTAAATCATAACCATTGGATAACTTCAGGCCTGCACGCTCAAAAGCCTCTTCCGTAAGCTCTGCAATATCAGGACTAAATAAGTTTGTTCCGCTTATAGCCATTCATTATTTCCGCTTATCAATATCATCCTGGGATTTTCCAACTCGACCCCAGTTTTGCTCTAGTCCATGAATCATCCGAACAATGGTCTCTGTACGAGCAATGGAATCATCCAACGCTCTTATCCGGTCTATGAGCTTGACCAGTATGGATAACTGTTCTGTTTGGGATGATTGAAATTCAGCGCGGGATTCTCTCAACTCCCGACTGAGTTGATTCATCAAGAATCTCAGAACAAACCAGAACGCTCCCGCTACAGCAATTGCAGCAACTATCGGGAATCCGAGTTCCGAAATGAGTTCTGTATACATTCACGCTATCTGTTTCCACCATTCCTGATGGCTTCTAGGATTTCCACAGAAGCTGCCCTCTGCTCAAGCCTAAGCTCTTTAATGTCCACTTTAACTTCATCAAGAGTCCTGGCGTTATTCGCAACATTCGTTGCGACACGCTCAGTTTTAACCTCCAAGGCAGACACTTGTGATACATGTGCAGCCTCTGCGTGCTTGGGCTGAGATGTATGAGAAGAGATGAATATGAAAGCACCACCCAATACGGTCGCGATTAACGTCACCGCTGACCAGAAAGTGTTTTGACTGATGGCCTCCATCATGCGCCCTCGTAGAACACTAGAAGTTGGCATGTTTCTGGAACGATTTCATCGTTTACTAATGTTCCTGTCAATTTATTTATAAATATACCTTCATCGAAAAGTATCGAGTGTGACCCAAACATAAATGGTATTGGCATTACTCCGATACCAAATGAAGAATTTCTTCCTAGCGGTATGGTAAACTTGAATAGAGATTCCCCACCAGCTACTAACCCATTCGTAAGATCTATCGTACATTTACCAAGATCGTCAGTATTTATTGCACACACATGACCACCATCGTCTATGCAGGCCAATTGTATACCGAGCAACCTGCACCTCCCAGGTATCGACAGGTCTCCAGACATAATATTTGTAACTGTTGTCACTTCACGCACTTAAACCACCTGATATTATGAGGCTTACACCCTTATTCCCGTCATACGAATCTATGAATATACCTTCTGTAAACAGGATGGAACCACCCGGTATATCTAGAACGACATTACCTCCATATGGCTGATTGCTATTCGAGTTCAATGTGTCGCAAAATTTAATTTTGGAATCGCCCGAAATCGAACTGCCGTCATATAAAACTATGATAGGTGAAGATGTCGCTATGATAGATGTGTGATTCGACGAATCACCCGCACTTACAATTGAGTGTAATCTGCACCTTCCATTCACAGCCTGTGACGAGTATGAACTTCCAGAACCTGGATTTTCCCAATAAACGCAAGACAGTTTCAACATCAGGACAGACCTCCGTAATACAGTATTATGGAGAATGCTGACATGGGATCTATTAGTATCCCGCCAGTCTCTGCTGTTGAATCTATGTACATACCATTGCTGAATTCTATGTACCCAGAATCTTCTTCAAATGAAATATTAGTAGTCGCTATATACTTATTGCAAGCAACTGTAGGTATTTCAAAAAGGACAGTTCCATTATCATCGGTACTATCCTTCAATTGTATGGTGCCTATTGCTAAAACCCCGGACACCCCTGGCGCATATTTTGGCATCAACTCAATTCCAAGAAAATTCGAACGACCCACTATACGCCTATCTGCATCAGCGGATGCTTCGGTTATGTTGTAAAACAATTTAGATTGAACGGTAGCCACTATCCACCCTGGTACAGCAATGTAACTGCCCTTACATTTATCGTTTTCCCAGAACCAGTATTTCCAAAAACAGGAAACACACCATTCGGGAAAAGAATACCTCCATCTGGCAACATGAACGCAGAGTCATATGGACACCAGCTTGAGTAATCATATTTAACATTTAACAGGTCGGTGCCGGTGGCACTACCGTCCCTGAAAATAACTTCTCCTTTGGAACCAAGTGTCTCATTGCCCAGTGTTAACGACATCCCCAATAGAAGAACTCTTCCCGGCAATAGCAACGAATCTGTAGTTGTAAGAGCATAGTTGTTGTAACACTTGATATCGCTCATCTATAAAATACCGTAATTTCGTCTACCCAATAATCACCGCTGGTTGGAAGTAAGTCGAATTTCAATCCTCCTGGGAACCTTATTCCGCGGCCAGGAATCTTTAGATATATTGCGGTATCTGGAAAACCAGTATTGTCTGCCGCATCGAGAATGAAAGCCTCAAACAATGTATTCCCACTGGAATTATCCTTGAACGATACAACCCTGGCAGCATCATAAGCACCCGCACTTGACGGAGAAATACGGACACCAAGCAATGCGGTATTCACTCCGCTATTTATAATATTCGTATCCGTCCCAGACGATGGGGCACTATATGCTTTTGACTGTATAGGGTTTCTGATCATTTGATAACCGAAATAAATTGGTCAAAATCATATAGAGTAAAAAACATACTCTGTACGCCGGTAGACTTCATCTACTTCTTCCTCATCCTACCCAATGTCTTAGCTAGGTTGGCTTGACGCTTAGTGGAAGTTGTGGCCTTGGATCCAGGCTTAGTCACCTTCTTGGCATACGCGCCGGTACTCATACCAGCTTTCTTGGCCTTGGCTTTAAAAGCCCCAGGCTTCTTGATCGCACCCTTGATCCAGTTTTCATTAGCCATTAAGCACCCATAAGGAAAAGGGGCACCCGAAGGTGCCCCTAGTGGATTACGCAATCGCGAACGGAGTAGCGGCAATACCACTGCCCATCAGAAGCGACTTTGCCGCTATCCACCGAGCGGATGCAACTGCTGTAATCTCCACATAACTACCGATAATCCCACCAGTAGTCGTAGCATTCATATTAATGCTCGCGAAGTTATCAGCAGCCTCCGCGAGAAATTGGGTTTGAAGTGCGCTTTCAAGCGCAATGGTGATCGGCCCAATAAACTCGTCGGAACCACTCAAATTAATCTCAGTACCAGCCGCACCCGTGGCAAGCCACAGGAACCTGAATGTTAGTCCGAGATTGCAAAGTTGGTCAGGATTGGTCTTGTCAGAAGGCTCCGTCGCGACAATCTCAGGAACCGTGAATATCATAGTAGTATCTTCTACTGTAATAAGACGCCCACCGTGATCCGCTGCCGTCAGGGCTAGCGTGTTGTCACCACTGGCTACATTCACAACGCTATTGAAACCACTGGGGTTAAACCCAGCTAAAGACCGTACCGGCCCACTAAAGGTTGTTTGTCCCATTTTGTATCACCTCGATGTACGCATCTACCTCGCCAGTCCGCGTACTGTCTGATTAAGTCTGACGAGTTTGGTTAAATGAAAAGGGGAGAGAACCCATTGTCCTCTCCCCCTCATTGTGTCCAATCAATATGATTGTTTCGGTAAAGATCTAGATTCCTTCCGAAGCATACATACCCAAAGGATCGCTCACCCCAAAGGAGAATCTCTCCCTCGCCTTGAAACGACTATTCGAAGTATCAAAATCAGAATCCATCGAAGTCGTAAGCGGCGCACGGGTGAAGTGTTTCATACCGTTAGGAACATCCGTAACGATATACCATGCGTCTACATCCGTGATGAAGTGGTTAACGCGCCACCCTTCAGGAATGGACCCATTCGTCCTCAGTGCGTTGACATCGTTATCCGCAGTTCCTGCTCGTAGTTCCGAGTCAAGGATGCGTGTCGCGACGAACGTATTGTCCGGAGCAATGATGAGCTTCCGGGGACGAGCGGCGATCTTCAGACCGCGCTGGTCTCGGAAGTCCGCAATGTCAATCACTGCCTGCTCCAGAGCGGTCTCATTGAGATCGGTCTGGGTTGCAGGAGTATTGGCATTAACTCCTCCATCAATACGTGGATGCGATGTGTTGAACAAAGAAACCGCATCCCCACTGTCGAAGTTATCAACTGTCGGCAAACCCTGATTGAGCGGGTAAGCTGACTTGATTTGCTTCGTGTACGACATAGCACGTGCCAGAGCCTTAGTGTATCTGGCAGAAAGCGAATCGTAGAGATTATCTTCGATTGCTTCTTCGGTGATAGCGAAACCCATCGCTACCGTCTCATGCGTATATCGCGCCGTCCAGGCTTCCTGGGCGGTATCGTATGTGATTGCCGAACCTTCCGGCTTCACAGGAGCCTGTCCGAATCCAGACAAAAGAACCTCTTCTTCAAAGGCTCGATCTGAGGATTCAGTTTCGTAGATCTCCTTGCTCTCATCATCGTAGGACTTGTAGGTCAAGCCAAACAACGCATTGAGACCAGGGAGCAACTCTTTGAGCATTTGCGCTCTTGAAATAGCCATTACAATTACTCCCCTTCAAGCAGCAGTTGAATTGCTACCATAAACAGTAACAACCGGATTCCACTTGACGAGAATATCGTAAGTGGTGCTGGTACCTCCAGCAGGAGCCTCGTTCGAACCGTTCTCAACAAGACCGATGACACGAAGAGCTTTTGAATCCGCACCAGCATCATCTAGATCTACATAATTTCCGGAAAGTCCGGTCGTTGTAGAACCAGCAGCAACTGTCGGATTGACAATTTGACCAATTTCTGCCTGAGCAAATGCCGCAGCCGTACTGTACTGACCCTGAATCTTGAAAACAACATCAGGATCCGTAACCACATACGCATAGGCTTCTTTCCTATTGCCCGCGACACTACTACCTACATAGTGCTGTGCATACTTTTGCTCATTACTTTCATTGACATACCGACAGCCAACAAAAACGCCCAAGGCCGGTGTCGCAGCAACGGGTGCTACGCCCCTAATTACAGTACCGGTAGCAGCATCGAACCTAACCAGATCACCGTAGAAAATATCAACCGCTGTGAGTAGCGTGATAGCAAACTGGTCGAAGCCACCGGTCATGTAAGATGACCCTGCCATCTGCATAGGAACCATTCCATAAGCAGCCATATCTTTTCTCCAAATTTCTTCAGGCTATGGCCCGAATAGGAGAATTTCTCCTAAGAGCCGTCGCCAAAGGTCACGCGAGAACTTCGCTCCGTAGGGAGCATCGGCATCCTCGCATCTTCTTCTCGCATATAATTGTTGTCCACCGCAAGCATCTGCTCTTTTGCTTCACCCGAAACGTACTTAGCTTTCGCCCTGTGTCTTTCAACAGGAATCTTGCAAAGCATCAAACCACCCACAACAGCAGCCCCGTCAAATCGATTATCGATATCAGACAAGAGCTTCAATTCCGGATGATCTTCAAGCTTGACCGCTACCCAACCCTCTCTAAATCTTTTGGACACGTTCGTATTGTCAGAATCTCCACGCATGGAGACACGGACCCATCGGAACATCCATCCATCTTGAGGATCTGGAACCGGCAAAACACTCGGCGGCTTCCATGTTTCTTCACGGGTATCCAACTCTCTCGTCGAATGATCCCTTTTTACGCGAGGATCCTGTTCCTCTTCGTTGATTTCATCAACCATTAGCTTGCTCCAAGGCCAAAACCTGTATGGCATACTGTTCAGGAGTTACACCCAGCCGCTTTGCGAGAGCAACCTGAGTCTTCGTCAATTGGACTTTGCGCGGATTGGCACCATTATTCCTAGTCGCTGGTGCCACCACCGTCGAAGGTTTTCGGAGAGCCCCATCTGGACGAAGTACTACTTCCTCCGATTCCTCCTGAACCGAAGGAACCTCTCCGAACTTTTCGGGAAACCTTTCCCGCATCTTGCTGTCTATCCTTGCGTAGTATTGACTTGACCGGGGATCGATGTTCTCTTCACCTACGATTGACTCATGAACTGCGTAGGCAAAAGCAGTCATCTCTCGATCCTTGCCAAACCAACCATTACGATTTGACCACTCCAATGCCTTTGGATCGGCAGGAGGTCTTTCTGCGGGTATTTGAGCAGGACTATCGGTCACAGATGGATCAGGAATAGATGTCTGTGATTGTGTAACTGGAGAATACTCAAGTGCCTTCTTGGCATCATAAGAAGCTTTCGAAAGAAGCTCTTGAGCATCTGCGATGGTGGACGAATCCCCATCTTCATGGGCTTGTTCGACTGCTTTCTTAGCAGCCATCAAATCCGTCTCAGTCCTACTCTTTACCTCGTCTATAAGAACCTGCTCACCTCTATTTACCAATTCGCGAAGCTGTCTGTTTTCATCGGAAACATTCTTTGCATACCGAACAGCCTCTTCTTGCATCTTGGTAGCAGACTCCTTCCTTCTCCTCTCTTCATGAAAATCATACTTGAGCTTGTTAATACGCTTTTGAACTGACTTGCTAATGTTTCGCAGTTCTTCTTCGTTCGAACCGGGTTTTGCAGATGAGACTTGCTCATCAGAATCATAAACATGCTCATCTTCTACAACATTTACCTCAATTCCAGAAGAATCTTCATTCTCATGTATTTCACTCATAGTATCTTCATGACCCCTCTAGGATCATCAACAATAGCTTCCACGGTATCATCATTGATCAATCGAAATTCCTGACTGCCCACTTGAATCCTGGTTCCGGAATAGGATCTCATGATGATGTAATCACCGGGATGACACCATTTTCCAGACGGAAACTTCTTTTGATCCTTGAATGCCAAATCTCCCATCTTCAAAACAAGTCCAACGATGGAACCCACTTCCTCATAATTGAGTACGTCCTGTGGTTTGTATATTCCACCTTCAGTCTTTGAATCTGCTTTTGGAAGAGCAATGAGAAGCTTCCAGCCTTGTGGCTTGGGAAGCCTGTCACCAGCATTCTTCAAGATCGTGTGATACTCCTCAATCTCCTCTGATGATTCACTTTCAGCAGTTGCGCTCATTAACATCCCTTGCAGTGTTTCCACTGATTACAGTCACTTGAAGGGGTGTGACCGTTACCCCTGCGTCCTTACGGACGATCACCCGTCTCTTTCTATCTTACTGAGAATGTCCAAGAACTCAGTCTTGGAGAATGTCAAACCTTCCATATATCCAACCCGGTATTTGTAATCCGGAAAATCACTAGCTGAACCTGAACCAAGATCTTCTAAACGATTGCTTATCTCCTCTTCGACCTTGGATATAAACAATGCGGAGATGCTCATTCCCACTGGCTATTCCTTCTTTGACTGCTCAGAAGCCTTGCGGGAAGTCTCAACCATCTTGGCCCCGAATTTCAAGCCATCTATAAGCTCTTTGTCTGCCCTTTCCTTGTCCTTACGGGCAGAGTCCGATTCTTCTTTCTTGTACTCGGTACCCGCTTGAACTCCGGAAATAAATTCTTGTGAAGCAATCTTCCTGCGCTCAGTCTCATCTCTGATCCTGACCTTTTCAAGATCGGCAGCAATCCTGGCCGCATCGGTCTTGATCCTGGACTCGGACTCAGCTTCCTTGATGTCCAACTCACGCTTCTGCTGTTGCAAGATCGGATCCTCTTGCTGTTCTATCTGCTCTTTGAGACGTTCTTCAGCAATGTCCCGTCCAAGCAATCGACTCCCAGCCTCAGCCACAAGAGCAGACAACCGAGCCTCTACATCTTCAGGCAACGGAACATCCGGGGGCGGAAGCTCCACGCCCATTTCCTTCTCGATCTCTCTCCGGTACTTGAAGCCAAGATGTTCAAGGATATGTGCGGCCATTGCGGCTTCTATCTGCTTGGCCTTCGGAGACTTCTGGATAATCTCAAGCATCTTCGGATCTTGTGCCGCATCTACATGACATTGGATATGAGCTTCATGATCCTGCCAGATGAATGCCATCACTGGATCTGTCTTCATGATGTTCATGTTTTCGGATACAGGATCCAATGCCTTTACATCATCATCCGTAGGAACGATTTCATCTGCATCCGGAATGCCTAGAACTTCAAGCATCTGCCTGTGGAGTTCAGACAAGTTGTAAAGCTGTGGAGCAGTAGAAGCCAACTGCAATGCGGCCTGATACTGCATGATTCTCTGGGCCATGGTTGATGAGTTGGGATCGGATACCGGGATCACATCCACCTTGGCATCAAAATCAGATACCTTTAGGGAATCCTCGACTCCATCGACTTCCCACTCATAGTCTTCTGGCATGTAATCTTTTACGATGGTAGAAAGAATCCTGAACTCTTTCTTCATCGCATAATGAATACGTGCTTGAATGGCATTCATTACCTTCATGGACCGCTCTATGATGGCGAGCGTGGTTCCGACAGGAGCCTGTTGGTTCATGTCAGATATCTTCATGTCAGTAATGGAGGCGAATCGCCTGCCTTCTTCGACTATGTTCTGAAGAAGTTGATGCAATACGTTGGACGGTTCCTTGTAAGGAAGGAACGTGATGTTGTCTCGTATCGCACCACCGGGCACATCCACATCTCTAAACTCTCCAGGCATAATCGGTGAGTCATCACCTTTCATCCTGAGCCCACGTGCCTTGAGACCACCGGGTAGGTTTGCAAGGGTTCCCGCATCGACCAACTGCCTGAGTAGTGAAGTCGCTGATTTCGCGATACCCCCTATCAGGTGAACCAATCCAAAGCCATAGAACCCCATGCCTGGGAGATATTCGTAATGAACGAAATGGTCCCTCTTGTTCTTGAACTGATCGTCCTCTAACCAGTTCCTTCGAATAGAGAGAACATGGCTACTTCCAGTATCTATCGTGATGATATACGGAAGAGCGATCCCAGTAGGCTCTCCATCTTTGGTGTCTTCAAAACCAGTGATATCTAGATCTGCACTGATCTCATAAAGCGTATAGCGATTGTCTGCATCATAAGACGGTGAATCCCCAGTGAGTTCATCGTACTTCTCCTGGATATCACTATAGTTGTCTGCACTCTCGGAGAGGTCTACATCTCGGTAGAACTCAGCCACTTGAAGTTTCCTAATCTCGTTAGGGGTCTTCTTCATGACATGGGTTACACGCTCTGCCATTTCGAGCGAAGGAGACCCATAGGAAACGATAAGATCTTCAGCGGGGACAAACATGGCGCAGGGTCTGCCCATTGCTTCATGCCAATAGACCTTCTTGAAGGCACTCCCAGCTAGGGCTAGGTTGAAGAGCATCTTCTCGGTCTCTGATCGGTACTCAGGCATGTCCTCGGTGATCAGGTAATTCATATACTCCTGAACACGTATGGCTTGCTTTTCCTTCTCAGTGGTAGATTTCCCAACAATCTTTGCTTTGACTGGACCGGAATTCGGAAAGATCTCGGATATGGTCTGTGCTTGGAAACGAACAACCGATTCGGTCAATACGGGATGGGATACACCACAAGCTCCGGGCCAGGGAGTAGTTCTGTCTTCGATCTTCATTCCTAGTTGACCGAGACCTTTTACATAGGTGTCTTCCCAGTCTTTCCTGGAATTCTTGTCAGCTTTACAAAGACCCTGCAATTCACTGGATATTTCCTGTAGGCATCCCTCATCGCAATGTTCTGCCAGATTGGCACCGAAAGGAATCTCTTCCTTTTGATCTTCTCCGAATTGGATGAGGACTCCTTCCTCGTTCTCTTCGGGAATGATCTCAATCTCAACAGCTTCTTCCATCTTGGAAGCAGAGTTGATATCGGGTCTATTGGGATCTAAGGAAGAATCAAATGACATTGGCTTCTCTAATAAGGCGAATACGCCATTTTAGGAACATAATCTCTAGCCTCATCGCTATGGATTGGGATAAAACCACCCTGCCTAAAGCGAATGATTGCCTGTGTGGATGAGTCCACTAGATCATCATGGGCTGCTGCCCCTGGAAAACCAGCGAACTGTTCGATCACTTCTTCGGAAAACCTTTTATTCGGAGCCCAGATCACACCCGATGAGAACAGATCTGCAACTGCGTTTACTCTGGCTACTTTATCGTTACCTTTAGAGGGAACATATTCAGAGACCGGGATACCTATTTCTCTCATTTCAAAGATCAGGGGAGTTCCCGCAGCCTTGGCTTCAACGATGCACGCATCGGGTTGCCATTTATGGTATTCCTCGAAGGCTCTTCTTTTTAGATCTGGAAACTCCAACCGTTCCTGAAAAGCATTGAGCAATATGAGGCTTGGCCTGAGTTGCCCATCATGGGTCTGATCTGAATAGAAAACCCCCCATGTAGTACAGGCTGAGTAATCTGCTCGTTGTGTTTTCAGAAATGCCGTATCCCATGACTGGATAATGAAGTCACAGGGGGGTGGTTCTGTTTCTTCCCACTTACGCCACCATTCTCTTTTGATGATGGCTGACTCATCTGCGCTTGGATCCTGTTGGTACTGAGCGGACCATTTAGCCGCTGGTAATTCGTTCTTAACCTTGGTGAGTTCTTCGAGAGACCAGAACTCTGGCCAAACTGGATTTCCTGAAGGAAGGATGGCCGGGAACTCAATGACTTCCCATTCATCCATGCCATCTCTTTCGGCCACTGCTTTGAGCAGTTGACCGGTCAGGTCTCGTTGAGACCATCGAGTGGCGACTTGAATGATCTTTCCGCCCGGTTGGAGGCGCTGACGAGGACCAGAGGTATACCATTCGTATACTCTGTCGAAGACGGTCGCATCCCCCAATTGTGCTTCCTGTTCGGAGTGCGGATCATCGATAATGAGGATGTCCGCACCCTTCCCCGTTACAGCACCTCCAACCCCAATCGCGAAATACTCCCCCCCATGGTTTGTATTCCACCGACCCGCAGCTTTTGAATCCGATCTCAGGGAAACTCCTGGGAATACCTTCCTGAATTCATCGGATTCGAATAGATTTCTAACCTTACGTCCAAAGCCCACTGCCAGTTCTGCTGTATGGGCTGTCTGAATCACCTTCTTATCCGGGTAGTTCCCTAAGAACCATGCTGGTAATAAGAAGGACGCGAACTCTGACTTCGTGTGGCGAGGAGCCATATTGATAATGAGGCGATTGATTTCGCCGGATACGACCTTTTCGAAGGCTTCACCCATTATCTTGTGGTGTGCGCCTTCTATAAAAGAAGGCCAGACCAGTTTTACGAAGTTGATGAAGCTATCTCTGGCACCTTTGTGGAGTCGGATTTCCTCAATCCTATCCATGATGTCCAGAAGATCCCGCTTCTCTTCGTTTGACATTCCCGATATGTTCGGTGCTGCCAATCTCTCCCCCCAAAGATTTGGCGCTCAACCCGGCTGATCAAACCAAGGAGCGCCATTAGGGTCTATACTTAGAGAGACGCTCCGCGCCTTCGATGTAAAAACCCATCATCATGATAGGGGGTACTTGACTTTTTTGTCAAGGGGAGTTTTTTATAAAACATAACGGGCCTTATGGCCCACAGACGAAGGGAATACAGATATGTTGACCAATGTCTCCATACAGGACGTATGGGACGATATCCGTCCAGCCATTGAAGATATTCGATCCAAGATGCCATGGACGGACTGGAGACCTGAAGATATCTACAGTTCATGCTCAAAGGGGGAATCGGCAATCTTCTGTGAAGAGGGTGTCCCCCCAGGTGAATCCTTCTTCATTGCCAAGATCTCCCAGAGTGGTAAGGACAAGATCCTCTTTATCTGGATTGCTTGGTCCCCGAAAGAAGAGGGTGCGACATTGGCCCAGGAAGCCATAGAGACTCTGGCTATTAACAATGGGTGCAACGCTGTTGAGTTTGTGACGCACTCAGAGAGACTGGTTCAGTACGCCTCTCAGTTCGGGTACAGCAAGGTTATGTACGAGGTCCGAAAGGATATCGATCTTCCGGTGATGCCACTCCCCGAAGACGCCCCGGAAGAGGTTCCTGCATAGGAATCTCCTTCCATTCCAACGAGTTGGGGAGGAGGTCATTCTAGAAGACCCCCTCCTCACAGGGCATGAAAAAGTCCCTAGATCCAGTGAGGTCTAGGGGCTTTTGATTGTTCTGGATATATCCGGAAGCTATATCAGCTTTCTTCCGTAGTTATCTCGGATTATCCCGCCACCTAGATATCCTATAGCCAGTTCTTCGGTTTCCTCTGGCCGCATGAGACTCACTACGTCATCTGCCCTGGTTTTAACCTGATCGTACCAATCGCTATCTACCAGTTCTGCGGCAGCTTTTTCGAAATCACCCTTATTTGCAGCCTCTGTAAATGCGGGCCATTTCTTGTGCCAATCACCCCCCATGTTGAATGTGAGGTTGATCATGGCTCGTCTTTGACGAGGAGATGCCTTGTCCCAACCAGGGGTTTTGGATGCCTTCTCCTTGTGTTTCCAGTAGTCCTTCTGGAAAAGCTCCTCGGCCTCATCAGGCGTCATGCGATCTGGAAATTCCTCACCAGGAAGAACACGATGACCATATCCGACAGTCATAAAGCCTCTAGTGTCTGGATATTTCATGAGATGAGTACCTCCACGAGGATCATAGGATCTGGAGGTAACATCCCATTGGCCATCATCAGTAAAGGCAACCCATGTACCACCCTCATGATTACGGATCTCTCTCATCGCAATAAGGTCGTTCTCATCTTTCTTCTTCTCGACAGCCATTAGTTCCCCTATAGGTACCTATAACTATAGCTACCTACTGCCTATATAAACCGCCGACCCCAAAGGGAGGCGGTAGATGCTTATAGAATTCTTATAAGACATAAGCGCATATCCCTATAGGTACCTATAGGGGATTTAGATGGCTGTCAAGTAACTAAATTTCCGCATATGGAAAATACTTATAAAAGCCAAGGGTTAGGTTGCCAAAAAATTTGTAGAAAATTTGTAGATGTAATTTCTCATAAAATATAGGGGGGTGTTCCATGTGGAACATCTGGATAATAGATATCCCTGGGGGGGTTTAATAGGTACGAAAAGGGTGTGATAGTTTGAGGAGATCACAGTGTAAAGTGCAGCGCGACGCAGGCCATCGCTCACAGGGGGGTGGGGGGGCCTTCTATTCCTCCGGTTCTGGCTCGATATCCAAGGCTCCCACCCCAGGCAGAAGGATAGCTAGACGGGCCTCTAGTTCAGCGGTGAGCGCATCCTCACTCGCGCTAGCTCTCTTCTCGGCTCTATCCGCTTCATTCTCGAATAGTCCGGATTGCTTCGCTAGCAATTCGAGTGCCCTAACCCGGGCGGAGTCTGACTCGGCTCCTTCGGCTTCTTCGACTAATCGGCCGAGAATCCAGCGTCTTCGGTTCCCCAGGTCACGGGCCGCTAGCCTCCCCTCACGTTCGATTCCCTCGGTTACCATTGTGGCGACAGTGGGGTTCGACGCCACCCGGTGCGCTTCCCTTCTAATTGTGGTGGGCTTCGAGCCTTCGGCGTCGTAGGCCTCCCGGTAGGCGTCGGCCTGCGAAGCTCCTTCGATTACCTTCGAGGCGAAATCCCTTTGTTTTTTCGTAGGCTTAGGCTTCTCTGGCATTCTTAAAATGTCCCTTCTATAAGATTTCTAACAGTAACCTATTGACAATGGGGGTATGAACGGGGTAAGCTATCCCCAAAGCAAGCAAGCAACCCCAATTGGAGGATACAGTAATGAGCGGAAGGGTCACAATCCAGGGAATAGACTGTTGGGGCACGTTCGAAGAGGATTCGAATGTGCTGGTCTGCGGGTACTTTAAAGGGGGGATGGAATTCGAAGAGGTGTGGACCGGAGACTACGAAATCACCACCTGGACCGGAGCCGTCAAAGAGTTGAAAGCATGGGCTAACAGGGCCGGAATCACGATAGAAGAGGTGAGCGCATGCTGAGATACTCCGGATCAATCGCCCGAACCATCGACGATATCTACACGTTATTCCACGCAATTTGGCAGCAATGGCCAGAAGGGAGTGAGCAATGGTAAAGGGAATCACTAGGGCGAAACGGGTCCACCGCAAGCTAGGAATCCCGGTCTCTTCGGGATCGATCCTGTGGGAAGGTGCCAGTCTCATCGATGGCGCTCCGATAGTGGTCATTATGACCTACGGGTCCGACAACGATAAGACGGACGATATCCATCAGACTTGGATCCTCCGGGCTGATATTGACCCGGTGGAAGCAGTACGCGAGGGCATGGACGATTCTATTTGCGGAGACTGTCCGCACAGACCCTATCTCAGAAAGATAGCCAAGCTGACCGGCGAGGAGCCCGAAGCTACCTGCTATGTCAATGTAGGGCAGGCCCCGCTAGGCATTTGGAAAGCTTACAAGCGGGGCTCATATCCCCGCCTAGGGCTGGCCGATGCTGCTGCTGTAGTCGCTGGCGATATGGTCCGTTTCGGAGCCTACGGGGATCCTGGGGCCGTTCCGCGCCATATCTGGGCGTCACTCGCCGACACTGCGGAGGAGTGGACCGGCTACACCCATCGATGGTCCGACACCGGATCCGACCTCACCGGGCTCTGCATGGCATCGGTCGATTCCGTCGATCAGAAGCACGCCGCTGACGAGGCCGGGTTCGCCACCTTCAGAGTGGTACGGACCTCCGGGGAGATATCCGAGAGGGAGAAAGGCGAGGCAATCTGCCCCGCTGGCCCCACGCTGACCTGCCTCACGTGCCCAATCAAATGCAATGGCGAGGCGGGGAAGATCACTGGCCGGGTCATTCTCGACCATGGTCCCGGTGGTGAAGGGAGAAAAAAGAAAGCAGCATAACCCCAAGCCGGGGGTTGACATGCCCCCCGGTACGTGCTACTATCTCTACATAGGAGGAAATGCAATGGCGAAAGAAGCGTCGGTCGAATTCATGCAGAAAATGATCGAAGAGCTACGAGAGGCTCTGAAGTACGGCACTGCGTCTGATCCCGAGTATTGCTGCGGGTTCATCGCAATGCTGGAGGACAAAATCTCAAAGGCAGAGGAGGGCAAGTAATGGCGATGATGATCGAAGTTCTCAGTTATGACTGGGAGAGCGAGAAGGCCGTCGGCGTGGACGTAAAGGTCAGCGGCAAGCGCAAGCCGACCCGCTGTTTTTTCCCGAAGTCGATGATCCAGTACGTGGGGGAGAATGCCTACGTCCCCGAGTGGATGCTCAACAAGAAACTTGAAGACTCTACCCCTCAGAATCTGGCCGATAGCTTCGGGGATACGAGGGAATTCTCGGAGCCGGTCGCTATGGTGGTCGATGCCGCTGAGATTCTGGCATTCTTCACCCGGGCTGCCGAGAAGGTCAAGTTTCCGAAGGTCACCACTGCCAGTCTGAAATTCCAGAGGGCAGGGGAGCGGGCAAAGATCCCCGGAAGCATCAACGTCACCGACCTCGGCCACTACCCCGACAACAAATGGTACGGGCGCATCGATCTCGATGGGAAATTCTCGCCCACCAGAATCGCCACTCCGGAGGTGATCGCAGCGGTGGAGGCGTTCAATGCCGACCCGGTCGCCTTCGCGACAAGCGAAGGGAAGTCGAGCGGACGATGCGTTTTCTGTCGGACCCCAGTGGGTGAGGGAGATGACCGAAGATCCATCGAGTTGGGATATGGCCCGGTCTGCGCTTCGAAATACGGGCTTCCTTGGAGTTGATAATACCCTAATGGGGCGACTTGCCCTGAAGGGTTATGACCGGGCGTATATCTCACCTTGGAATAATCCCATGCCCCTGGAGGCATAGAACAGGAGGAAGAGTCATGAATATGAACGCGAGGAACTACGCAGAAACTAAAGCTATCCGAAGGCTTCGAGCATTGGAACGAGCCTGTGAATCTGCGAAAGAAGCAGACACGGCTTTCTTCAAACTGAACCAACAATCGAAATCCACTGGTGAGGCTTACCGGCTGCATCTCGCAGCCAGACAGTTGCGAGAACAAATCGAGGCAATGAGCGACCGCGAACGCAAGGCGATCCTCGCCCCAACAATCGAGGATGATCATGACCCCGACCTCGAATACGAATTCCAATGCGAGACACAGGAATCTATCCGAGAAGGTAGCCACCTAGTTCGGTGGGAAAGGGAGGAATAGATCTTCAGATATGGGAGAAGTGAAATCAATAATCCATGCCACTGGAGGCATAAAGTGGCAGGAGGAAGCATAGACATACCACCCCAGGACAGGGGTTGACATGCCCCAACCATGTGCTATACTGATTGCATCGGAGGAAAAAATATGATGCTACTAACGAAGGCCAACAGAAAAGCATTGCCTGCCCTTTACACCACTGACGGTGAGGGGGAAAAGGCAGTTGCGGTAGTGAAGTTCTTCACGCCGGACGGTAACTGGACATGGTATGCAACCGAGTTCGACGGAGAAGATACATTTTTCGGGTTGGTAAAAGCGACGAGTTGGGGGTCCGAAACTGAACTGGGATACTTCAGTCTCAAAGAAATCCAGAAGGTCAGAGGATCTCTCGGATTGCCTATCGAAAGAGATCGATACTTCAGACCAACTCCGCTAGAAGCGTTGAGAAAAGGGGAGGCATAGAAATCATGGCACGAGTCTATGTCTACAGAAATCTCAGAACGCGCACCTGGAGTGTCAAGCATAGAGGGAAGGTGATTGCTCACCCCGAGGAGGTGCTTGTCCGCAATGCCAAGTTCCAAGTGTCCGAGGCGGGTAGGAAGCGAGTTCTCGCGGAGGGCAGAAAGAACGTCCACGCATTCGTTACCGCAGCCAGCCTCGACGATGTGAGCTTCGATGGGACCGCGGGACTGGGGAAGGTTCGCAGAACTGCTCAAGAGAAGCCCTTCAACTGGGAGGAGGTTATCTACAATCCCTATAAGTATGAGAACTTCGTCCAGATGAGGGGGGGAGCGCCAGCACCACCCTCGCGATGGGTCTATATGACTCGATTCTCCGAGGTTTGGAGAAGTTCAGACCAACTCCGTAATGGAGGGTAAGGCCAGGGGTTGACGTACCCCTGACCAGATGCTACAATCAATTTGAACAAATCATTGGGAGGTGATTTCGATGGGAAGAACAAAGGACAGCATCACTACGATCCTCGACACATTGCGAGGTGGTCATAACGCGCTCGTGATCGGGCCACCCGGAGGCGGGAAGAGCGAAACCGTAGCTGGCCCGGTCATGGAGGGATTGGCAGAATTCCTGAGAGTACCTGTCTCAGAATTATCCCTCACCGATCTGCGCCCCTGTTACATGGACCCCATCGACTACAGGGGATATCCATTTCCCGATGTGGCCAACAAAACTACTACTTGGCTGATGCCGGAGTTCCTGCCTAAGACTGGACCGGGAATCTTGCTGATCGAAGAGATCCCAAACGCTCCCCAGGCTCACCATTACGCTTTGTTCCAACTTTGCCAGGAGCGGAGGCTTGGAGACTACATATTGCCTCACGATGTTTACATCGTCGCGACTGGCAATCGCAAAACTGATGGCTGCGGGGTCAAGAGAATGCCCTCCTCATTCGGCAATCGGTTTACGCAGGTCGATTTCGAAACCGATCCCAAGGACTGGCAGGAATGGGCTCGCGCTCACGGGGTAGACTACAGAATCATAGCGGCAACCAACTACCTTCCCGAATTGCTCACCGAATGGGATGGTATGATCGACGGCCCGCAATCCTCGCCTCGATCCCTTGCAGCCTTCTCCGATATCCTTGTCGCAAATAAATACCGAGTCACTGCAACCGCAGATGTTGGAGGGAAAGATAGCTACCAGACTCCCCGATACGATTCGGATTCTCAACGGGCCTTCAGAGCCGCGAAGGGAACCATCGGAGAAATCGACGCAGCCCAGTTGATTGGATTTCTGGCCCTCTTCGATCTGATCCCCGCGATTCCGGAGATCCTTGCGAATCCAGAGGGGGTTCCGGTTCCTGACAGGGTCGATGTTAAGTTTGCGACGATTGCTGCCTTGCAGAAAAACGTGGGGAGGGACGATATAAAAAACGCCCTGATCTACGTGGATAGGTTCAAAGACGATTGCTTCCGAGCAATATTTGGAACCGACTTCGGAACGATCAATCCCAACTCCGCACACAAGACGATGCCGTTCATCGAGTGGATTGAGAAAAACTCAAATCTGTTCAGGGTTGACAACACCCCCGGGATGGGGTAAGATAGGGTCATAGGAGAAAACAACATGGCGATGGAACTTCGAGAACGGGCGATGCTCATAGGCATTAAGACCTCCAGCATCAAGACCAAGGTGAAAGATCAGCGGGCGACCGATGCCGTCAATGGAATCTTCGATGCTCGAAAGGCTGGCGATTTCTATCGCCGAGTAATTCCCCTGGCATTCATCAACCCCATCGGGAAGGTGACCAGGGAAATGTACAAATACCACAGGGAGAACACGGTCCCCTGGGATCGAGGCCCGGATGGCACTGGCCTGATCGGAATCGATTTCGTCCCTGCATACCAAGCAAAATTCAGAGACTGCAAAGCTCGACACACCGAGGTAGTTAAAGCAGTGGCCAAGGGCTACGACGCCATGATCGCAGGGCAAAGAATTGCGAACGGAGATCTCTTCGAAAGGGAGGACATTCCCCCGGTCGAAGCCTTCATCGCTTCATTCTCTCTGGATCCGATTGATCCCCAGAGTATTGAAAATACCGATGACCTGCGGGTGGTCCTAAGCGAGGATGAAATCAAGGTAGTGGAGGAGAACCTCCTCAAGGCTCTGGATCGAGCGGTCGCTTCCACTTGGGAAAGACTTTACGAAGGAGTCAAGCGACTCTCGAAATCGCTTCACCAATACTATGTCGATGAGGAGGGGAAGACGCATCACGGCTTCCACGCGACTGCGGTCGATCACCTGGAAGAACTTTGTGATCTTCTTCCGACTCTAAATCTCACCAACGACGCGAAGCTGGATGAAATGGCAGCCAAAATAAAAAGCAAGTTGACTGCGGTATCGGCACCAGATCTCAAGGCAAACGATTCGACCCGAGAGAAGGTGAAGAAGGATGCCGACTCCCTGCTCGAAAGTCTTCAAGAAACGCTTGGAGGGTATAACTAATGACTCTCCTGTCCACAGAAAACATCACGGTCAAGGATCTGAAGGACAAGCTCGAAGTCATGAATCGATGGATGATGTTGGATCACCCCCTCTTCGGGAGAAATGTCCTCCGAATGGAGCAGCACCTCGATCCGACCATCGAGACCGCTTGCACCAATGGATTGGTGATTCGGTACAACCCTCAGTTTTTGGCAGCGCTGAGCCTATCGGAAGCACATTTCCTCCAAGCCCATGAGCTAGGTCACCCGTTGCTCAGGCACCACATTAGAATCGGACCTGGGTTGGATCCCGAGGTGGAAGCCGAGTCTGCTGATGAAGAGGTCAATCACATGCTGGCGAAAGCCGGGTTCGATCTCCTTCCCGGTGCAATTTACTCCCCAAGATTTGAGGGGATGGCCTTCGAAGATATCTATCGAATCCGGATGGCTGAGAAAGCCAGAGGGCAGAGCCCTGAAAAGGGAGAGGGAGAGGGAGAGGGAGAGGGAGAGGGAGAGCAAAGCCCCAGCGAGCCGACCGAAATGCAGGACGATCAAGTTATAGACATGGAGGGATACTCCCTTCCGCCGGTCTCTGAGTGGGGAGATTTCGAACCACTCCCTGGCCCTGCGGGAGCGACTCTTTCTAAAACTGAATTGGAAGAAGCGGAAACCAGCGAAAGTATTGAATTCGAGATCGACATGGCTGCTGCAAAAGCAGTCGGAAAGATCTCGGTCGAACTCGAAGAGACGATCCGGAAAACCATCCAGGCAGGGAAGATAGACTGGCGAGAAGAGTTGACAGATTTCGTCTCCTCGAATCTTGGGGAATCCTCGATCCAGAACTGGAAGCGACCGAATCGGAGATTCGCATCCGCTGGAATCTTCATGCCAAGCACCGAGCAGGAAGGGATCGGCTCTCTGGCAGTAGCACTCGACGAATCCTACTCCATGGATGAGGATCGAGTCAACTTGGCACTCAACGAGACAGGCTCTCTAATCAACTTCTATGAGCCTAGTAAAACTTATGTGATGCACTTTGACAGCCATCTGCTGGGAGAGGTCGCAGAGTTCGAACATGGCGTTGAGTTCACAGAAGAGGATGCCACTCGACGGGGCTATGGAGGAACCAATGTCAGGCCCGCGTTCGATTGGATTGCGGAGAACGCACCCGATGTGACTGGCATCATCGTCATCACCGACATGGAAATGTCATTCCCCGAAGATCCGGGTATCCCAGTTCTCTGGGTTGATGTTAAAGGCCAGGGAAGAACCCCGACCTACGGAAGAACAATCTTGGTAAGAACATAGGAGATTATTGAATATGGCAAAGATTACATTCTGTCTAGATAAAGAACAAGAAGAGAGGGATATGCTTCGCATGCTATTGGACAAGACATTGTTGCAGGAAACCTACAAGATGATGTGGGCCGGATCGGATTTCTCGCTGGAACAATGGGACGATGCAGTTCAAGGTATAAACTCAAGGATCCAATCAAAAAGAAATCTAATTGAGACCCTCAAGAAAGAAAAGCAAGGATCATCCGCTCTATTTACCGACACAAGACTTGCCATCAAGACCATGGAAGAATCTCTCTCAGAGATAGAGCGTATGTGGGAGGAAATACAACCCCGAGTCGATGATAAAATCCGAGAGCAGATAGAAACAATCATCTTTTCATGCAGGAATTTCATTGTCAAAGCCCTCCGCAAAATCCGTAAAGAGAAGGAGAAGTAATGGTGAAAGAAGGAGACACAGTCGAATACGCTACGTGGGGAGGACCGATCCGCGAGGTCACTATCACCGGAGTCTACGAGGAAGTTAAGAACGGTAGGCCAGGGTTCGATGGTGAGATGAGCGGAGGGCAGAGAATCTGGGGCTACAACGATCAGATCCTGAAGGTCAACGGACGCAAAATAGTAGCAGCGGCCAAGGATGGGTGATACAGGGGGTTGACATGGGTGCGGGCCTGTGCTATGCTCTATTTCATAGGAGGTAAGCCCATGATTTCATTTGAGGTCGATGATGGAGGGAGAGAAGATGCAGGCTACAAAGGACAGACAGGAGATTGCTTTGTCCGAGCCTTGGCGATAGCCGCCGAGCTTCCGTACCAGGACGCCTACGATCTGGCGAACAGATTTGCAAAGGAAGAAAAGCCCAGCAAGCAGAGAAGAGGAAAGTCAAACGCTCGCACCGGGTACCATACAGTGACAGCGCACAAGGTCTTCAAACATCTGGGCTGGCAATGGACACCAACGATGTTTATCGGATCAGGATGCAGGGTTCACTTGAGGGAAGATGAACTTCCGAGTGGACGCATCATCTGCAATGTCTCAAAACATTTTGCAGCAGTCATCGATGGGGTTCTCCACGATACCCATGATTGCAGTCGCGACGGTACCCGATGTGTCTATGGGTACTGGAATCAGTAAGCAAAGGAACGTCTACGCGCAATCTACGACGCTTTAACCAAAGCCATGAGAGAGTCGAAGATAGAGCGTAACTGGAAACTTCAAATGGACGATAAAAACAAGGAGACAAGAGAATGAGAACCACATACGATCCGGGTTGCTTCATGACTGTCAGAGTTGATGATAGTCATAATGGCAGCAACAGCGGAAACAACTCCGACAAATTTGAATTGGTTCTGCAATCTGAGCAGGAGATGACGGTCGCCTTCACTCACAACGGGGAAGCCTATAAATTTGACCTCAACAAGGTGGCGCTGACGATAATGGGGCCGATGGAGTGGGGAGAATTTCTGGACTGTATGAGAGAGATCTCAAAGAGGGAAGGAGCGTAGACTAATGTGGATCTATACGACACATGGATTTTTTAGTGTGGTTGCAGAGCCTATCGACTGGGGGCAGACAGAAAAGGGAACCTATCCCGAAAGGAATCTGGTTGTCCGTAGCAGAAGCCTTCAGCACCTGAAGAATCTTCGCAATCAATTCATTAAAAATGAAGAGTTGTTCCCAATAGAAGAGGGAACAGGTACCGACTATCCATTCAGAATCAGGATGACCAGGGAAGATTGGGTAGATCTCTCGGCTGACTTGGCAAGAGACATCGACTACACAAACTTCAAGAACGAAGCATCAGTCATGGACAACTACGGTGAGAGTCAACTCTATCTGGTCTACGAGGCCACAATGGGGGAGAACGATGTATATCGAGAGGCTGAACGAAAAGACCTGTCGCTTGACTCGATTTTCTGAACTGAGCGGCAAGGGATTTGCGATGGTACTTCCCGCAGACTGGAAGATGGTCAAGGACTGGATCGAAAACAGGCAAAGCAGAGGGCTTGTTCAGGACGTATTCCCAGACCTGAGCAGTGAGCAACGGGAATTCATTCTGACAGGAATCACCCCGGAAGAATGGAATAATCTAAACATGGAGGAAGAGTAATGGCTGCACAATCAGGAAAGCGAGAGCCGTTCTTCAGGGATGAGATGATAGAGATCAAGGTCAAGATCCCGAAGAAGCACTGGAACAAAATCAAGAAACTTTCTAAGGAAAATGACAGAGCGGCTGCTGCTGAGTTGAGAATCATCCTGAAGAAAGCTCTGTAGGGTATGCATCCTCAAGTTTTCCTTGTCAAAGCAAGGTGCAAGAGGAAGATACTAACCCCACTCGGACGAGCCATCATGGTGACAGTCATCGTGATGGCAGTATCCCAGGCGGTACAACCCGTTAGTCACTGATGTGGCTAGCGGGTTTTCTTTCTGGGGTCAGCCATACGTGAAATTCCGAAGTGATCCACAAGAACATCGAGCCCTTCACGCAGTAGCCCTATATCCACTGGAGCATTCGAACCAATGCAGAGATCAACAGCCAAGGCCACCTTCGGATCCAGTTTCCTTAGCTTGCTCCTCGCTCCTGATATCGCCAAGATCCTAGACGAGATGGACTTCTCAACTTCCTTGCCTGTCACCTCGAAAGATCTCTCCATCGATGGGCTCCGCAAAAAGATACCGGCCTTCCATAAGAGTTCCAGGTAAAGTTCTGCTGCTGAGAACTGTGCAATGTCTATTGCTCTGTCAAGAAACAACGAATCGATTCGGGTCTGGTTGACAACTCTGGACCTCCGGAATATTCCCCGACTGTCTAGCTTCTCCACCTCGACCTTGAATTTTTTCTTCAGTTCATCGGTCCCGGATTCTATCCCCCGAGAATTATCAGACGACCCAGAGTTCATCTTGGAAATCTTCCTTCGACTCATCAGCAGCTACCGGTTCGTCTTTGAATATCTCTCCCAGAGACTTTGCTATCTCTTCAGTTGAGACTCCCTCGGAGTAGCGTCCGCAGTCACTGTGGTAACGAAGATGCGCTGTACCTGTGTCGCCGAGCCATTTGAATCGACACTTCCAGCAATTCATGATGGTCCCATCACCGTCCCTCGACACAGTAATTCCGAAGTCAGACTTCGCGAACCAAGCTGCTGACCCACTGATATCCATTCCGCCAGGGACAGGCATCTTCCCACCTTCACCTCGGTAAAGCTTGGCAGGATGAGCGACGATCCAGACATGGATATGATGCTTGCCCGCGAAGGCATGGAGTTTTGTAAGCATCGAATTTATTGCATCGGTTTCGAGAGGTACATCGGTGTAGTTAAATGGATCGATCACGATGCCGTTAATCTTTTCATGCTCAACGAGTATCGCAGCCCTATCCAGAATTGAATCCAGTTTGTTGGACGATGCCGGGTCCAGGAAAAAGAAATGCTCATCAACCCATGCCGAAGTTTCTCGCAACTGTTCCTCGTTCATTCGATTGTTACCTTCGAAGAGAGGTAGGCCAGCTTTCTTTTCGATCAGCTTCCCGCAATGGATATCAATTGGGTTCTCTGCTGAGAAGATCCCGAACTTCCATCCCTCGTTGATAGCCAGAGACACGATAAAGAAATCAATCAACTCAGATTTGCCAGAGCCAGGGATCCCCGTCACCACTGTGACCTGATCACTACAAACTGTGATCAACCTGTCCACACTGGGAATCCCGATCTTGGCTCCTCCTTTGAAACCTCCTGTCCTGATGTCATCGATGCGGGTTGCCACACTCCTAGCCCGAACGATTCCCTCATAGAGAATCCCCTGGATTTCAGAGAACGCTTTCCTCAAGCCTTCCGGACCATGGACCTGAAGACACTCGTTAGCATCCTTCACACCATACTGAGACCAATCGATAACCCCGATTCGATTACGACCCAGGAAACTGAGCAATGCATCCCTGAATCTCTGGCCCTTCTCATCCGAATCAACAGCCACTACCACATCGATCTCATCTCTCAAGAGGGCATTGATCACCGGCTTCAAATAGTGTGGGGCTTCTCCCTTAGCTGAGAGATTCGCTCCGAGCGGAACAGAAAATGCCAAATAGCCACAAGACCTCATGGCAAGGGCATCGTATTCTCCTTCGACAATGAACACGATCTCATCTCTATCGAATTTGAATGGTGGGAAAAGACCACGGCATGATCCAGACTGGGTGTAGCATTTCTCCTCCAGCCCTCTCCATTTGATCCCATCGTCATGGGGATACCCGAAGCCTACGGCCCTAGTCTTCTGGCCAATCTGGCTGAAGTAAACATCCTCAGACACATAGAGCAGGCTCTTCGTTTCCTCATCGATCTCATCGAAATTGATCCCACGATCCTTGCCGATGACCTTCAGAGAATCCGGACTCGCATTGAAAAACTGAGGGACTACGCGAAGTTCTGTCTTCTCATCCATCCAAACATGTCCTTTGGTCTCGCAATTATGGCAAAACCAGACAGCCTCCTTATCCTTGTAGGTGATGGTCAGACATTTCTTCCCCTGATTCTTGAAACTTCTATCCTCAGAACATTCCGGACAGATAAAATTCTTGGTTCCGACCCCTGCAAATTCTGACTTCGCCATGGCTTCAATAGATCTCACCTACATCTCCTTCTCTATCTATAGGTACCTATAGGTAGGTACCTACAGTTAGGTACCTATCATTGGGTACCTATTCTGATAAGAACTTATGTCCTATATGCTCTATAGGCTTCGACTCCCTCTTTTTTATCCAGTGTGGATTTACCTACAGGACAGTCATTGACAGATAGCGACTTAATCCTACAATGATGACATGCATCGCCATGCATAGATCTCTCACCGAGATCGCCTCCTTGAGCCGGTCCCCTTGCGACGGGGGATCGGCTCTTTATTTTCTAGCCCTTGGCCTGAGAAGAGAGATCTCTCGAAAGACCTTCGGGCGCATATCTATCGGTACCTCAGAAAGCCACTTGAAACGCTCTCTAACGAGCGGTTCCTCAACCCCTGCCCAGCCACACACATCAGAGAAATGCTCTGTCTCCAGCCACCTCATGACTCCCTGACGCTCTTTCTGGTTTCCTCTTGAGAAGTCTCTGAACGCCATCGAAAGAACGGCAGCCCAGAGTCTTCTGACAGATACCGTAGAGCTATCATCGTATGAGGATTTTCTTTGTTCAAGGAATGCCAAGCAGAAATCTTCTTGATCTGCCTGTCGTTGACTATGACTCCGGTCGCCTGAAGGAGATCGAAGATCAGGCTCGGATCCAGATCCGGCCTTCGACTCGCGTACCATATCACCACCCCCACCTCTAGGTCGCCTTCCAACGGAACCGCAGGGGGAGTCACTTGAGCCGCGAAGCTCCGAGAGTATGCGAGAGCCTTCTGGCTCTTGATGAAACGGGGCTTGCCACCGATCTGAACCAACCTCCTCGAATTTGCCTTCGAAGCTGGCTCTCCGGAAATCTCTTGAACCCATTCCCATTCCACTCACTCTCACCCCCCACAGGTTACTCCCCACTGTAGCGTTAAATCGTATTGACGCCATACGTCAGTTCGCTATAGTTCGAAGTTAGGAGGTGGTAAATGGGGGATATCCTTAACCAACATCGCGCTCCGCGTGCGTTGATACGATACGCGGAAGACGATCAGTATTCCAAAGGGCGTGCAGATTTTTCTGCGACAGGACTACTGGAAGAACCAAGAATCGTAGCTCTTGAGGCTACGCGAAACGATCTCATCAAGGATGATCCATACGAAAATCCTTGGAAGTTTCTCTCCAATATCTTTCATCACCTGATGTCAACTCATGCAGGCAATGATGAGATTGCAGAAGAAAGAATCTTTACAGAGTTCGAAGGTGTAACCATCAGCGGTGCGATGGACCTTCAGATCGTAGAGATCGATAAAGACTTCTCGAAACGTGTGCGGATCGGTGATTATAAATTCACCACTCTTTACGGAATCAGAGATACGCTGAAGTGGGAACAGCAACTGAATATCTATGCATGGCTGATCGAAAGAGAGAAGCCTGGACTAACCGTAGATGGCCTTGAAATATATGCCTTCCTTCGAGACTGGCGCATAGGTAGAGCCGAAGAGGTGAGTACCTATCCTCAAACCCCTGGACTCACCATCGATCTCCCACTATGGGATCATCAGAAAACTGAAGACTTTGTGAGAGAGAAGATCGAACTCCACAGAGAAGCACAGAAGAATCTTCCATTCTGTTCGCATGAAGGACGATGGCCGACAGGTAAGGTTTGGAAAATCGAATCCATCTCTGAAACGGATCCCATTATATTCAGAGGGGATGAAACCTTCCCCAGGAAAATGGATGCAGCCAAAGCTCTAGCCAGCTTGCCTCAAGGTGTGCAGCTAGATGCAGTCATCACCTCATCCTTCAAAACCTATCGAAGGTGCAAGAGCTATTGCCACTTCGAATCTATCTGTGATCAATGGCAAGATTGGAAACAAACCAATGATGGAAGATAAAGAAGCAGACACCTGTCTCAAGATGGAAGCTCTCAGAGCCCCCTTCCCTCCCCAGGAAATAAAATGGCGACCCGCAGATTTCAGTGGGAAAAAATCTTCACCTCTGGTCTACATCGATGCCAGGAATGTGGATGATCGACTCGACGATGTCATCGGACCCGACAACTGGGAAGTCAAGTTCAACGATAGCGGTGACCGATGCTCATGCGCTCTCAGTGTACGGTTCAACGATGGGTGGGTGACCAAGGTTGATGTGGGTATCCCATCCAACATCGAAGGCATCAAAGGGATGTACTCCGATGCATACAAGAGGGCGGCTGTCCATTACGGCATCGGGCGCTACCTGTACGCGGGAGATCTTGTCTCCGGAAAATTCGAAATGGATGGAAACC
>Ga0255049_10000162_pt1 | contig 40031 bp, 38 predicted proteins | sample JV7_2_3_MG_FD_183615 | JGI IMG/M metagenome (GOLD analysis project Ga0255049, IMG submission 183615) | Seawater microbial communities from Jervis Inlet, British Columbia, Canada - JV7_2_3 | ecosystem: Environmental > Aquatic > Marine > Inlet | place: Canada: British Columbia | collected 2016-10-06 | reverse complement strand
TAGCGTTATGAGTTTTATCAGACGCATGATTTTTCTCCGCAAAAGCCCGGTCGAATGTCTAGTCGAATTCCTTCTCCGAGCCATCATCCAGCGTGATATACCCAAGAAGGCAACCCCTTGACCCATCTTTTAGTGGATGGCATCTCATGGTCAGCTCGTCGCCGACTTGAATGCTTTCCTGGGTCCAGCCGTCTCGCCGAAGCGTGGTGATACTGGCGCCTTCGATCGCCCAGGCTTTCGACTCTCCAGCCGAATTCACGACATCGAGGTAGATCCAGCTGTGAGGATTCATCCAGTGAATTTCGCTAACGGTACCCTCTATATTTAGCCACTCTCCCTCCAAATAATTGGCATGGGAGTGGTGCCCCAGGCTCTTCAACGGAACGAGTGCGGACACTCCGAACCATAGGAAAAGCTGAAGCGTTCGACTGAAATTAAGTTTCTTCAAGTTATCTCCCCCAGACATGCAGCAGTTACGGCCGTATAGATAAGGTGTAACGCAGATTTCAGCCCGCGCGTGACCTCAGAGCCGTTGAATCTGCACGTTGCGGAACTTCACGACACCGCTGCCATATTGCAGAGTGAACGGACCGTCCGAATAGGTGCTGTCCTCAACGTCAACGGTCACCGTGCCATTCAACGTGACCTGCAGTCGTGTGCCTTCAGCGCGGATCTCGTAGGTGTTCCACTGCCCACCGGCGTCAATCTGAGCCGCCGGCGCCGCAAAATTGACGATGCCGCCCGTGCGGTAGGTCTGGTCTTCACGTTGGTCGTAGATATTGACTTCATAACACGAGTCTGCGCCAATCGCGTCCCGATCTGCACACCGAATGAACACGCCGCTGTTGGCTGGGTCATCGACCCAGAACTCGAGAGTCAAGACGAAGTCGGAATAGGAATTCTCGCTGATCAGATGGCCGCCTCCACTGGTCGCCTCCACGGCACCGTCGGCCAGGCTCCAGTTCGCGTCTCCGGAAGCGGTCCAGCCGTCCAGGCTGCTGCCGTCGAACAGGGTCATCTGTGCGGAAGCCTCGTGGCCGATGAGAAGCAACGCGGCCAGCGCTACTGTGGTTGCGTATTTCATCATTGTTCCCCTTATTAGTCGTTATTCTACGGTAGCCATCATACGCGGTGTCTGGACGGCTGTGGAGGGCCGCGCATCCCTACAGTTCCTCCAACATGCGCGCCAGTTCATCTACATCGACAGGTTCCGAGTCCCGGGAGGGCTGCAAGCTGAAACAGTTCCATGGCCGAACCCGCTCATCCGGCGACCAGCCCCACAACCGTCCCAGTTTCAGGGGCTGCGTATAGTTCACCGGGTCATCGACCAGAAGCTCCATCTGCAAATTGTTCTCTCCGGGCTCGCGCCAGTACCGCTCCGTAATTCGAGCCTCCTGGCTGATTGGCTGGCCCATATCATTGACTATGATCCCGCCCATCAGACGCGTTGTCTCGATCGTCAGCACGTCTCCCACCCAATGCCCCACGGAGTAGCCGAGCTCGGTGATCGGTTGGCCCGCTGGTGGCTCGGTACCGTCAACCGGTATGGAACGGACGGTATCGCCCCTTTCGAAGCGCATCACGATCCTGCCGTCCTCATGAATAATTTCCATAGGATCGGCTGACCAGAGGATTCCGGGAATGCGCTCCGGTGCGCAGTCGGTTCCTACCGTGGGGTCCGCAACGGCCGGGTCGTAGGCGTTGTATGCTCTCTCCGCCTGCGCGGTGAACGGGTACACGTCAGGCTCGAAAACGATATTAGGTTCACCTACATACACGGCGACATAGACACCGGAGAAATCCACTTCAGAGCCAGCGGATTGCGTGCCGGGCGCCTGGCCGTTCACTGTCGTATGACCGATAACGCCCCCGAGGACCGCGAAGAAAGTCAGCGCTCTAGAGATCATCTCGCTCGTAGCTACAGTCATAAGGCTTTACCTCTTCGCCCGGTATCCAGCTCCAGCGCTTCTGCATACGCACGGTCTCGGTGAATACGGCGGGATCGGTCGCTTCCGCCGAGTAGTCCAGGTGTTGGCCGTCCTCGCTAAGTGAGAATCTCTCGACGAGACGAAGCGCTTCCGATTGCGGAATCCCGGACTGATCGAACCATGGCCAGTCGATATCCGTCGTACTCACGACAAGTGTCTCGCCTTCCCAGCGCCCAACGGAATACCCGTACGGACTCGGTACCGGCCTGGTCGGAGCGGATCCCATATGTATCCTGCGCACCACATCCTGCTCCTCCAGTCGAAGCAGAATGTCGGGATCTTCTAGAACGAACTCCATGGGAGCAATGGCATCCATAATCGCGGGCAAGCCGTGCTCACAGTTGAGATACGGATTGTCGGCTACCGGATCCCATTTCGCCAAAGCTACCTGCGCCTCCTGCGTTAACGGGTAGCTATCCTTCCACAGAGGGCTACCCGCCCGACTCGTCCCCGGGAGATGTGTGTCGGCAGCGACACTCCACACGCGAAAAAGGCTATTCGAGCCGGTGGCCGGGTTTCCCAATTTCGAGGCCTGATAGTCTCCCTTCGTCATCACCAGATCCGACGTCCAGCGAGGCCCCGAAGCTGTTGAGCCCAGTAATTCCCGACCACTGGCCAATAACGTATTCGTTGCAAAAAGTGCGGTCCGATTGCGTAGTCCCCGGAATCCAGCCACCCGGATAACCTCACCAACCGGATAGTCATCCTCAGTTACACCACGACGCAACTGCACGTTGCGGTTAGATTCCTCGACTTGCCATGCGACTTCGTTACCGTATTCGTCGCGCGTTGTGATCGTCAATTGAATATGAGGATTCCGCCACTCAACTTCGGTCAAAACACCTTCAATCTCCACAACATCGTTGCGATCAAAATGCACATTTGGCGAATGGTGCGCCGCAGCCGTCGCGGCGAATGCGACCACCCCGCATAGAGCAATCTTCCTAACCATGGGGCAGACTACGAAACTCCATAGATCAAGAATCCGCCGAATGCCATCGCGAAAAGCACCCACAAGCGAATACCTGCGGGAGAAAATCGCTCGATCCACCAGTTGACGAACCTGCGCACTCGTTCTCTGCCAAGGAGAGCAGCGGCCACTCCGGCGACAATAGCGATCCACCCCAGGATCAGAAAGATCGACGGAAATCGGGAATCTGATGCGGAGAGAACCAGGGCAACTCCCAGCACCAGTCGCGTAGTTACTGCAAGATAAATCCCCCAGTCCTGGTCCATAATTCCTTTCACTGACTGCATCAGTTTCCGCGGCACCCAGATCCCCCATGCAGCGAAGATGCAGAGGGAGATCCCCGTTACCAGGACGATGATCTGAGAAACAGGCACAAACACTATCTTACGACCTCCCTACGGCTGCTTACGACTGCCGTTTCAACCGGTCGACGCAACACCGCGTTATCACCTGCCTCTCTCGATGATTATCACTTCGTAGCGTCCCTGTGGCCCTATATACCAAGACGCAAGCCACGCGAAAACCGAAACGATGATCCAGCCGAACAACGCAGCAAGAAAGCCGCTGACCGCAAAACCGCTGAGCATCCAAGCGACCAAGCCGAACATGCCGGCATTTACGACGAGCAGAAATAGCCCGAACGTCGCGAGCGTCAGCGGTAACGTCAGCACTATTACGACTGGGCGCACAAATCCGTTGACGATGCCCATCAACAACGCGGCAAGCAACAGCGTGCCCGGACCGCTCACTGTTATGCCCGGAACAACCCACGCGGCGAGCGCCAGCCCAACCGCGGTCACTAGCATCCTGACGATAAAACCCTGCATCGTTCACTCCGATACTAGAAGACAATCTCGCATACTAACTGTTAGCGAGCGCCCGTCAGAATCGGGGCAAACTTTTGAATCCGTTTGGCGGTGTCGACTTCGCCAACGAAGATGTTCCCGAATCGGTCCGTGCCGATCGCGTTCGCGAAATGAAACTGACCTGCCAGGCGCCCGTTCCCGCCGAAATATCCAAGCGTTTCGCCGCTCTGCCGATCGACCGTCCATACGACGTCGTTATGCGCATCCGCGACAAACAAATACTTCTGCTCCGGATCCTTGGAAATAATCATCTTGTACATGCTGCCGCAGATCGAAGAGTAGAAGGTTCCGACAGGCATGGGAGAGGCGGGATCTTCGCGCATACCAGCGCATCGGCCTCGTTGCGCAGGCGTGTTTGGCGAGACATACATGTCCTGTAACCACTCCCCTTCCGTGGTGAACACCTGAATCCGGTTCTGGCCACGCTCTCCTACGTAGACGCGCCGGTCTGTCGAGATCTCGATGAAATGCAGCGTCGGCGCGAACTGCTCCTCCTCGGGCGGTGGTTCTCCGGTCCATTCGTAACCGGCAATCGGCTCGTTGGAGATCTCGCTCAACGGCATCCCGTGACCGCCCCAGCCACGTTTGAACTCGCCGGCCGAGGCGTCGTATACGGTGACGCGCTTCTGGTCGATGATATAGATCTCGTTGTCGACCTCGTCGAGCTGAAAGCGTCCCACGTTCACAATCTCGTCGACGTCCTGGTTGTTCTGAGGCGTCTGGTTGGTCCGGTTGTCGGCATCGGTGCCAAGCCTTGGCGGCCTACGGCCGAAGTCCCAGACAAACTCGCCGTCGCGAGTGAATTTCAGGATGCTGTCCTGAGCCGCCTCGCCGGAAATCCAGACAAAGCCGTTACTATCGGCGATTACAGTCTGGAGGTACGTCGGCCACAGCGGGTGATATCCGGGGCCTCCCCAGGCATTCAGGACATTGCCCTCCTGATCGAGCTCGATTATCTCCGGCCCGCGCACGCAGCAGAGCGCCGCTCCCGGCCCGAGTTCCGCCGCCAGTTCGATCGGCAGGGCAGCTCTTCCCCGGTTAATGAACCAGATATGGTCCATATGGTCGACGTGCATGCCCGTGACCTGCTGCATACTCCACTGGTTCGGCAACGGCTTGGGCCAGAACGGATCGACAAGGTACTGAGGCGCGCCATCTGCATCGACAGCCTGGCCCTCCACCACCTGCGCCTCTCCAATAGATCCAACGGCATACGCGACAATGCCACACAGGCCCGCGACGATGGCTAACACTCTACTCTTGATCATCACGATCTCCTTCCTTAACTCGGGCGCCCGGAGTCGCCCAGCTGCTTGCATATTAACCGTTAACGAGCGTCTGGTACCGGCCACAAGCGGGCGTTAAGTCTGGCCCAGCGTTAAGTTCAACGACCTAGTGTGACCCGCGTCATAGTCCGTACGTACGCGCACACATAGACTGTGCTTTCCCCCTGTGGAGATACATTCTCCACTTAGGCGCCCACGACAATCAAAGTCTCCTTGCGAGCTAGGCGTGGGCGCTTTTTTTTGTCCTAGACCGCCCGCTTTGGGCCAGCTCCAACCGTATGCACCAGCCTGCATATTAACTGTTAACCGACGGCTGCTTCCGGCCAGAAGTAGGCGATGTCCGCTTTTTTCTCCAAAGCAGCCGTTAAGGAACCTCGTTTAGACACAGTCTCCACTGCTGAACGGTTCAGTCGTCGCCCATAAATCCCATTAAGTGCAGCAAGCTGGTAAACAGGTTGAAGAGCGATACGTACAGAGTCACCGTCGCCATGATGTAGTTGGTTTCGCCGCCGTGGATAATATTGCTGGTCTGCCACAGGATCAGACCGGCCATTAACAGCACGAACATGGCTGACACGGCCAGCGACAAGCTGGGCACGTCCAGGAATATTGCGCCAAGACCAGCGAGAAAAGCCACCAGGATTCCCACCATCAGAAATCCGCCCATGTAGCTGAAATCTTTGCGGCTGGATCGTACGTAAGCGGACAAACCGAGGAATATCGCTCCTGTCGCGCCCATTGCCATCATCACGGTCTGACCACCATTGGCCGTCGCCATGTAAAGATTGAGGATCGGTCCCAGCGTGTAACCCATAAAGCCGGTCAAAGCGAACACGAATACCACACCCAAATTTTGGTTGCGGAATTTTGTGGTTAGGAACAGTAGGCCGAAATAGCCGACGAGCGTAATCATCAATCCTGGATGAGGCAGATTAAGTGCCATCGAAACCCCGGCCGTTAGTGCGCTGAACAGTAACGTCATCGACAGCAATATGTAGGTGTTGCGGAGCACCTTGTTGGAGGCGAGAGCGGTCGTCTGTGCGTGGGCCGGTGCGGTCTTCAGTGAGGTATTCATGGAGGATGAGCTTCCTGTCTGAGTGGTTATTGGTTACGGATTATACGGCACCGGAAGAGTCGCGGAGACTATGGGCTCGCGAATAGGGCACGGCCGTCCGAAAAAGTCGCCGCGGCCAGGCTCGCCGTCGAGCTACCGTTTCGTGCCTGGAAGCCATCCACCTTGAGTATCGTACCGACGGGCAGGTCTTTCGGGCGCCAACCGAGACGGATGATGCTATTGGCCGCACGGGTCTCGAATGCCCAGTTGACGACAGTGCCGTTTTCGTCCTCAACGTCGATATAAATCCATGCGTGCGGGTTCGACCATTTCATCTCTGTCACGCTACCGGTCAACTGCACGGGCGTGTCTCTATCGAACTCCGCTGCGAATGCATGATGCGCGACGGCCGTGCCCACGGAGCAAACGGCTGTGAGTCCTGTTGTCGCAAGTACAGCCTTAAATAATCGTGTCGTCACATCAGTTCCTCTGATTCTGGTTGGCCCGATATTCGTCACGGACGTCTTTCAAATGTTGCAGATCACCATTGTCTTCCAGACACGCGACTTCCAGGAGTTCATCATCCTGGCGGTTGAACGGCATCTCGATAGTCCAGGGCCGCGTGTAGGCAATAGGATCTGTCACGGTCGCACGATACATCAGTTGTGTCGGGCTAACCGGAGTGAACGTCTCAACGACAGTCTGCGCATGACTGGCGACATCTCCTGCTTCATTCAGCCAGGCCTTGCCGTTGAAGTTCTGTGACTCCACGACCAAGGTATCTCCTTGCCAGCGGCCGATCGAATCGCCCTGCCACAAACGTAGAGAATCGGGCAGATGATCGCGGCCGTCGAGTGGAATCTGGCGCCAGGACATGCGCTCGTGCAGCACCACGACATACCCGGGCGGCTGCAGGATGTAGAACGGCGCCGGCACATAGTGCGATCGTGGCACGCCCGCGAGAAAGCAATGCGCCGTTGGATCGTCATAACCTCGGTGTGGCAGCGCACGATCGATGCGTTCTGTCCTGGCCCACTCCTGATACGGCAGTGAGCCGTCGGCCGGATCAATTACCTGTCCGCGACTGGGTGGCAGCATAATGCCGCCCTCGTGCGCTTCCAGCCCGTAGTTCGCGCCTCCGGCATCGGCCATAAAATAACCACTGATGTCGGGTGTACCGTCCGCCAGCCGCTGAACATCGGACGACGCCGTCGGCAGTGAGAGATCCGCGCCGGCATCGGCGTCGAACGGTTCGTTATCGGCTGGGAGTGCTGCCGGATGCCAGGTTCGGACATCGCGCTCGAACGCACCGTTCGCCTCTTCTACCAGCGCCTGGCACTGATACTCGAGGATGCGGTCCATCTGGGTCTGCCGCTGCAACACCAGCCGCATCGTCCAGGGTCGCGTGAAAACATCCGAATCTTCGATCGTCGCTTCGTAATCGATCGTGTTTGTATCCCGCAGGCTATAGCGTTCGGTCACGCGCATTGCGTTACCGTGAAAATTTCCCGCCGCATCGAGCCAGGTCCCGTCGTTCTGATCGGTGATCTCAACAATCAGAGAGTCGCCTTCCCAACGGCCGCGCGAGTTACCCATCCATGACTCGATTCCGCCATACAGCGGCGGCTGATCGTCGATATAGATCAAACGATAAATCTGCTGCCACTCGAACGTGATCGCGACATGGTCGTCAGCCTGAAAAATATGAAAAGGAAATTCCATCGACATGATCCGAGGCACGCCGGGCAGGAAACAGTTGGAGAGTGGATCAGCCGTCGCGCGATTCTCGAAGTTCGAGCGCTGTTGCTCGGCGGCCCAGGATTGATACGGAATCTCTCCGCCATCGACGACGCCCTGACCGGCCGGCATGTCGTGCCGGGCAACATGAGCTTCGAGATCATAAGACGCACGGGTCACGGCCCGCCAGATTCCCTGCAGATTCGGCCTATCGTCGACCGTGCGCGGCAGCGTCTGCGCCGATGCGGATCCGGCCGCGATCGATGCCAGGATCAAGAAACGAAGCAGCGCGACAATCTTCAATGCGGACTAGCCACGCAGACGAGGCAGCAACTCGAGCGCGTTTTCCCGCTCGATCCGCACCAGGTCGTCCGCCGACAGGCCCGCATAATTCCGCAGGACATCATCGGAGTCATTGATCAGCTCGGGAGGCGAGATCGGCAGGTCGGTCCCGAATACCACTCTGGACACGTCGACCAACTCCAGCAACGCATTGAGCGAGAATGTGGACGTCGCCTGCGCTGTTCCAAAGTAGAAGGACTTCAGATAGCTGAGAATTCCATTCGGCGCCCGCTCTCTGACGCCCGCGATGGCCCGTTCCCCCTGCTCGTTCAGGCGCGCCGCGATGTAGGGGGCGGCACCACCGGCATGCGCGGTGATGAACCGGATATTCGGGTATCGCTCAATCGTTCCCGATACGACGAGGTTCATAATCGCTCTCGTCGTCTCGAACACGTACTCCATCACTGAGGGCGCAATATCCAGACTCAACTCTGCAAAATAAAAAGGGCTGGTCGGATGAATCAGGACGACCGCATTTCGCTCATCCAGTGCCGCCATCAGAGGATCGAGTTCGGGAACGCCGAGATAGACGTTGTCGACGCTCGGATGGAGCAGGACGCCATCCAACTCCAGTTCGTCGAGCGCGAACACCGCTTCGTCGACCGCGCGCTCGAAATCGAACTGAGGAATAAACGCCAACGCTCCGAAACGGCCCGGGTGGTCGGCGATAAGACGTGCGGCCAGCTCGTTCACTTCGCGGCATAGCGAAGCCGACACACGCGTCCGCGGATTCCTGACCGAAAGGACGCCGGTCGCGATACCGAAGCGATCCATGAGATCGAGAGCACCCTCGACCGTCCACTCTTCGCTCGGCCAGGAAGCGCCGAGACTCAGCCCACCGAAGGCATCTCTGATCAGTGGCGGATGCCAGTGGTGATGGATATCGATTCGGCCCGCGGGCTGCGCGCGACCGAGACCGGTCCATCCGGCAGCCGCCACGGCGACCGCTCCGCCGGCCACGGCGTTCATCGCCTCCCGCCGCGACAGGCGATGGTTATTTCGGTGAGTCATCAGTTATTGCGTTGTCGATCAGTTCAGCTATGCGCCAGCACTCAGTTCTCCACAGGCACGCCGATCACCAGGAGAACCGTGTAGTCTAGCTTATCGCAACCCTCGACCGGAGGCATCGCCCCCCCTGGGGCAACCGGAAAGGCGGACATCTGCGCCTTGGCCGGCGAACACGAATTCTCTCCCGCCACCGGTGTGTACCGTGCGGAGCGGCAGGCTAAGTGGGTCACATCATAGAGCGTCGCGCCGCTGTCGAGTTCCCAACGCCGAGTCCCGTCGCTTTGTGTCGGATGAACGGTCAACACGGCCGTCGCTTCACGGTCGCCTGTGACGAGGTACTCGCCAGGAGCGAGCGGAAAGTCCGGTTGCTCCATGATCAAGCCGTGCTCCTCCAACCACCAATCCGTGTTGTCGAATTTCCACTGTGCCGGGGCAACGCCGCCTGCGGCCTCCAGTCGCTCATAGCGACTCAGCCTCACACCCCGCGGGCCAGGATCCCGGCGCCATAGACCCCATCTGTGTGCGCCGCTTCCGGAGCTTGCATCTGGATCACCCAACGCCGCGATGAACTGAGTCGAAATACGCCTGAACTTCGTCTGAGTTTTCGCGGCAGTGTGAGCCGACTGCGTCAGCGCAGCCGGGGATAGCACCGCCGAGGCGGCCGCTGCGGTGCCGGCGACGAGAAACGAGCGACGACTACTGAGCATCAGTCGGCGCCGGAGTCGGTGGCTTGACCGAGGCCAAGTAGGCCACGATAGCTGTCATGTCGTCGACCGTCAGATTCGCGATGACCGGCTGCATCAGCTGCGCCGACAGGCCGGCCCGCGTGCCGCGCTTCATATCGTACAGCTGGCGCATCATATAACTGGGTGAGCGCCCGGCAATACCAGGAATATTGGCCAAACCCATGAGATCCGGTCCGTGACAGATGCCACACTGTATCGTCTTGCCGGCGCCCGTCGTTACCAGATCTTCACCCTTATCGAGACTTCCGACCGGCACGTACACGACCCACCCCGACCGCGGATTACGGAGAAAGTTGGCCTGATGCTCATCTTCGGGCGTCTCGACAATTCGGCCGGCGAGCGGCTCGGTCGGCTCGGTTCCGACTGTGATGTACATGTTGCCCGGCTCCAGGTGCATCTCCGGAATCAGGTCCGCCTCGATCACACGCATCCAGGGCGTCCACGGGATGGCTGCGAAATACTCGGCCGACTCCCGCATCTCCTCATCGGTCATCGCTTTAGCCAGCGCAATCATCGTATGCGTGTTCGGCTTCCTCGGATCGACGGTGTAGCGCAGGCCGTCTCGCATGTCCTGCAACTGCTGGATGGTATAGGCGATCGGTTGCCCCGCAGGCGGCGCATTTTCCGGCCGTCCCTTGCCATTGGGCAGGTGACACGAGCCGCAGCCCCGGCCGCGCTCGGCGACCAGGCTCGCCGGGCCGTGTTGGATGATGTCGGGCATCGGCGGATGGTCGCCGGGAAACCAGTCGATCACATTGTGGTTGTCGCGGACTTCCATCCGCGAATACGTGGCGCTGCTCCCCTCGACTTGCCTCATCTGGGTAATTTCCTCAGCGTCCTCCCCGGGAAGTACTTCCCTGACCGGGGGAAGCTGCGGGACGTAGGTGTCTCCGGGGTCGGGTTGTGTGCTCCACGCATACGCCCACACGGGCTCTGGCTCGTCCGAGCCCTGCGCCTGAACTAACGACGCGCCCACTGAGAGTCCCACAGTCAAAATAGCGCCTAAGAACGCGACATGAATTTGCTGCTTCATTTTTGTCTCCCCATCAGACCGAAGATCATAACTTATGCTGTTCGCAGTTCTTTTGCCAATCGAGGCGTAATCTTTCGCCCGCGATGGAGCGAAGGTTCGGTAGTATGTGGAAATCCCCGCGATCGACAGAGGCGCATGCATGAACTGGGACCTGCAGTATTTTCCGACATACTGGGCCGGGAAGAAACTCGCGTACCCCGAAGTGCCGAAAGAACATCCGAAGTTCGCTCAAAGCATCGTCGTCGGTAATCTCGTCTTCGTCTCAGGTTGTGTCGGCCAGAATCTGAGCACCGGCGAGCCCGCGCCGGAAGGCGTAGGGGATCAAGTCAGGCTCGCGCTGGAGAACACAAAACAGGCGATGGAAACGGCCGGAAGCTCCATGGAGAACATCGTCAAGACGTTCTTCCTGATCACTAGCCTCGACGATTATCAGCAGGTTCGCAAAACGGAAACGGAATTCTACGAGGCGCATGCGCCGTATCTGGTAAAAAACCCGCCGGCCGCCACGCTGATGGTGGTTCCGTCCCTGGCGAGACCTGAATTTCGGGCGGAGTATGAAGTCATCGGCGTGATCGATAGGACCGCACCCGACTGGGGTGTTACCTACTATCCGGAGTATTGGGGCGGCACGGAGCTCGCCTATCCGCACGTGCCGAAAGAACATGCCAAATTTGCCCAAAGCCAGGTCGTCGGCAATCTCGTCGTACTCTCCGGTTGCCAGGCGCTGAATCACGATTCGATCAAAGTAGAAACGAGCGACTTCAGAGAACAGACACGACTCGTACTCGAGAAAATTCGTGTCGGCATGGAGGAGACCGGTGGCTCAATGGGCAGCGTCGTCAAGACGGTCGTCTTCATCAAGAACTTGAATGATCTGCAGACTTATCGGGAAATCGAACGAGCGTATTTCGAACAATACGCGCCTAACCTGCTCGACACCCCGCCTGCCAGTACGGCCATCGTTGTCGACGAACTGCCACGCCCTGAGTTTCTCGTCGAGGTCGAGGCATTCGGCGTAGCGAATGATCGCTCACCGGACTGGGCGACGACATTCCATCCCGGAAGCGCTGCGGCCGCAAGCGCTGCTTCAGCCGGCAACCTACTGTTTCTCTCAGCGTGCGATGGCTCGAATCCAGAGACAGGCGAACTGGAAAAGGATCGTGTCGAACAACAGATTATCGTCGCGCTCGACAAGGTTAGAGCCGCGATGGCGCAAGCCGGTAGTTCGATGGACAGGATAGTCAAGACGCTGATGATGCTGAGGCATCTCGAGGACTACGCAACGATGCGCAAAACGGAACTCGAATACTACGAGCAGCATGCGCCGCATCTCGTCTCCCACCCGCCGGTCAGCACGTTTATGCAGCTACCCGACATCACAGGCCCGAAGACGCTGTTTCAGATCGACGTTACGGCCGTGCTCTAGATCGGGAAGTTAGCCACCAGGCGCCCGCGAATGGCCTCATCGTCTCTGGGGGAGTTAATGAATTGCGAGCACCCAGTGACCAGGGATTAGTTTACCGCCGCACGGTACATCACTGCGATACGTAGTTATCCGGATAGTGTTTTCTAAACTCCCGAACTACTCCAGCACGACGTGCGGGATGGCTGCCGGCTGGAACTCCAGCGGGTTTAGATCCCGCCCCCTCAGCCCGGGATGGTCCGGCGAAAGTTTCGTGGCACGAAATGTCATGTAGAGAAAGGGATTATTCTCCTCAACGAGGGCTTCGTGGTGAGGCAGACTCGACTCGCCCGAGTACGGGTTCCAGTACTCCCAGACAATTTCGCCTGTGGGTGTCACCTCGAAGATCCTTCCCTGAGCACCCGAGGCGATGAACGTGTGTCCGTTCGATAACCGATGGGCGCTGGAGATGAAAGGCGAGTGAAATGACGGTCCGTCTGGCGCCATATAAATCCACACTGGGTAGTCGGGCCCGAACTGCTCGTCCTCGGAAACGATATATCGGCCCTCGTCATCGGTGGGCGGTACGATCTCCACGATGACGGACTGGTTACCGCGGGGACCGGGAAAATTATTCAAGAAGGCCGTGATGTTCCCTGCGCCCGGTAACCCCTCTTCGATCCAGCGAACGTGATGCTGATTGAACAACGTCTGCGGCCGATCTCCATCGCGATCATAGTTGCTGGCTCTACCCCAGCGATAGAGAATATCGCCACCCATACCCCAGCGGCCGCCCGCACTGTTCGCGGCCTCCTCCGTCGTTGAGCTGTGGTCGATGATCCAGAACTCGCGGAAACTGTTCGCGCTGACGATGATCTGGTCGAGTGACGGGTTATAGGTAATCGCATTGAAGTGAATGTGGTCCGCAGCGTTCCGGTCTTCTTCAGTGTCCAGCCGATAGACGTCGCCGCTGGCCAGCAGTTCTTCGATCTCGGCATCCGAGAGCGGGGCGCCGTCCGAATTGATGTCGCTCAGCTCCGGATGCTCGGCGAGTACGCCGTAGTTGTCCGCGTCCGGGTCGAAGTCCTGAATGAAGTGATCCCAGGCGTGCCACTCCCAGACGATCTCGGCACCATCCGAACCCCGGGGCTCGAGTTCTAGAACCACCTCAGGCCACAATCCGCTGCCCGACATAATGTCCGGGCGCCGGCCGGCCGCGCGCGCCTCCTCCGGCGTCTTGAACTCCGCGGCGATTGCGAGAAGGTTACCATTGGGCAGCATCGCAAAATCATGATGCAACAGGTACTGATCGTTGGCGAGACGATAGTCCCACAACAGTTCGCCATCCCAGGTGAATCGCTGGATTTGCCCGCCCTGGCCGCCCATGAACCTCTCATGATCGGCGAGGCGTCCCGCTCGCATCAGATCGCCGTTGTCGAGCAAGTACAGGCCGTGACCTGTACCGTAATCCGATTGCCACGCGTGTACGACCTGACCGTCTGCATCGACGAGATAGGTCGTCCCGGAAATCGCGGGGCTGAAAAGCACGTAACCGGGTGCCGCCTGATCGGTGTTGATTCGCATGCCGCGTTGCTGCTCGAGACCACCCGGATCCTGAGCCGCGGCCTGGGTTAAGGTGAGCGCGAACGAGACCGCTGCTGCGTTCAGAATCAGAGAGTAGAAGGTCTTCTGCGAGCGTAATCCAGTAGTCATTCTTTGGTCTCCGGTTAGAGGTCTCTGAAACCGACGCGCGCAGGAGCGACTGCCTCGTCGCAATTCTTCGGCCGCGCTTCGCGGCCAGGCGGCCGCTCCCACAGAGGTTAGTCGAAACGTTGTAGGAGCGCCCGCCCGGGCGCGATTCTTAGCCGTTATTCGCTGTTGCGTAGCGTAGCGATCTGCTCCTGCAGCGTCAGATGCTCGGCCTGTTGATCAGCAGACAGTTCGCCCACGAGAAGATTCTCATGCTCGAACGGATCATCCTGGAGATCGTAGAACTCTTCTTCGCCTTCGAATCGCAATAACTTGTAACGCTCGTTACGCATCGCGTAGTCGGCTGTCTCGACGCCGGCGAAACCGCCGAAAAACTCATCCACGTAGACCCAGTCTCGCGGCGATGGGCCGTCGGGGTTCGACAGCACCGGGAAAAAACTCACGGAATCGTGTACGACGTCGCCGGGTACAGTCTCGGCCGGATCGATACCCGCCATCTCCATGATGGTCACGAAGAGATCGGAAGAGTTGACGAGGGCGTCCGGTTCGGAGCCCGGCTCGATGCCGGGGCCGGTAATAATCAGCGGGGTGTGGACACCACCCTGATAGATCGTGCCCTTGGCTCTGCCGTTCTGGAATGGCGCGCGCACCTGGCCGCCGCTGGTCCCGTTGTCGCCAAGAAAAATGACATAGGTGTTGTCACGAACAGCTGTGTCCATCGATGCCAGCAGTCGTCCGATCTGCGTGTCCATCGCCTCCATCATCGCGTCGAAGTAGGCATCGCCGTCAGCGGCCGAGATCGTTTTTGGATCCAGGTCCGAATGATCGGCTTGCCAGTTGTCCTCGGGCGGCAGATGTATCGGCGTATGCGGCAGGTTAAAAGCGAACCACATAAACCAGGGCTGCTCGCCCTGCTCCTCAATCCAGGCGATCGCGTCGTCGGCCTTGTCCGCCGGCGTATAGCCGGTCTCACCCGTCACCTCGCCATCGGCTACTTCATTCCACGAGAAATACGTCGCAGTCGTTCCGGTGATCAGGCCCGAATAGTGGTCGAAACCAACGTTGTTCGGATGATCGAGCCAGCCGTTGTCACCGTCGGCCAAATGCCACTTGCCGATGGCGGCAGTGGAGTAGCCCAACTCAGCGTTCGCTCTGAACGCCATGGGCAGCGTGTACTCTTCGGCAATCAGGCCGTGGCGCGGCAGGCCCTGTAGCGGGTCTCCGCCGGCGGCGGCGCCCATGCCAGCGCCCATCGCACCGCCCATGCCGCCGCCCATACCGCCGCCCGTGGCTACCGGCGCGGGAGACGCCCACTCTGGTTCGTCCGGGATGGCCGGCAACGATCCGCCACGGCCCGCTGGCCGGCCGATGCCGGTTCGAAAACCGTAACGGCCGGTAATGACGGTTGCGCGCGTTGGTGAGCAGACAGGTTGCGCCCAGAAATTGGTAAAGCGCATGCCCTCTTGCGCCATCTCATCGAGAGTGGCCGTCGTCGGCGGATTCTCACCGACACCGTAAGACGCCAGGGTTTCAACACCCATATCGTCGCCGAAGATCAGCAAGATGTTCGGGGCGGCTTGCGCCGCCCCGGAGAATCCTGCTGCGCCTACCGCTAGCGTGGCGAGAAATCCAGCGTATTTCATCTTAGTCAGCCGCAAAGCAGTAGAACAGGCCGTCACCGCCGGTGCCGATCAGGTCTTCCTGACTGCATCCACGGCTGCTGTGCACTGAATTCCACGATGCGTTCGGTCCACCCAAACGGTCGTGATGACCAACCATGGCATTGCCGGCGTCATTGCTCGTCCAGTTGTTGCAGGTCGTTACCGCGCCGGACCCGGCAACCAGATTGCCTCTCGAGTCTGAGCCGGTGAGGATGTCGTGCCGGTTGGGTTGATCGCCGGCACCGTTGACGACTTCGCCATTCTCGTCTACCGAAGTTGGCTTACGCATATTGTTCTGATCCGTGTGCAGACCTTGGACGTCCCACGCGACATAGGCTCCGTTCGCGTTGTACCAGGGACCGTTGCCGATACGACCGCGGGCGTTGACGAGCGCTGCGCCCATGCCGGGTGCCTGGCTCAAATAGGCGCGCCAGGTGCGGCCTGAGCTGCCGGCGGCACCTGCCAGCGCCGCGCAGTGCGCGTCCGCTCCGGCCAGGCCACCGAGATTACCGCCGTCACCGGAACCGACGCTGGTCACGAAGAAACTCATCGGCTGCTGGTCCTGCGACAGGACCGGAATGGCGATCGCTGTCAGCGCAATCGCTGCGAAGAGAGACGTAATAATCTTCATATTGTTTTCCTTAATTGTCGTTGTTTGTGGGAGCGGCCGCCTGGCCGCAATAAGAGATCTCCGCGGCTAACCCCCTGGAACCCGCTGGAGACGCGTCCGACTACGGTCAGGCTGAACTTCGTATCGAATCCGAACGCCGTCCTCGTCGAGGAACGTTAATGACTGCTGAAACAACCCCTGAGGCAGTGCATCAGACGGCACCGTAGCCTCAAGAATATAAAGGCGATTGTGATGCAGATAAAGCCCCGCGAAGGTACGGGACTGGTCCTGGTTGGTGATCTGCAGTTGGTGGCCCTCGACGAAATCGATGTGGTTCCACGCATCGAACGTCACCTCACCACCGCGCAAACGAAACTGCCGGGCCGCGTAGGCAGGCGCTCCGAGTTGATCGTAGAGCCACAGCCATCGCGAACTCGCCTCGTCGGTCTTATCCGGCAACTCCAGATACACACGCTGGGCATTGGTGTAGTCAACGACGGTGACGGAATAGAAATTCTCCCCGGACTGCACGGTATAGACGCGCGAAGGGAACGTGGCGCCATATTCCGACGGATAAGGGACCTCTCGGATCTCAGGCTCCCCCGGAAAGTTGACGCTAAAAAACTGCGATTGATCCGTATAGTTCGTCCAGGTTTCCGCTGATGCGAACCCGAAGACAGTCAAAGAACAAGCTGCGAGAAGAAGTCTGATCGTGTTCATGTCGAGGTCCTGGTTATTGTTAAATGGAGCACGGGCAATAGTACTCGCTTTGTTAGTCCCACTCTTTCTCTTCGCCGCCCTCCGGCGTGACATAGCCGAGCAGGCATCCTTTCGAACGGTCCCGAAGCTGATGGCAGCGCACCGTGATGGTATCGCCGGCCACCACGTCTTCGCGCGTCCAGCCGCGATTCGAGATCGCAGCGATGCCGCCGCCTTCCAACGCCCAGAGTATCCCCTCACCGTTTTCACCCGCGACTTCGAGGTAGATCCAGGTATGTGGGTTAATCCAATGGACCTCCCGAACCGTACCCTCGAGGTGCGTGTACTCCTCGAGTACATAGTTGCCGTGTGAGTGGTGTGCCGCCACCGGCAGTATCCATACCAGCACGGCAACCGCTACGGCGATCAGGGAATTCTGGAGAGATATCATGTGTCTTTCACCCGAGTCATTGTCTTTCTTGATCGCAATACTACCTCATGTCGGCCAGACCGGACGGCCTTCCAGACGGATATGCAAGTTGTCGGGCTACCGCTACTCGGCCGGTATCTCGCAGACGAAGTTGGCAGCGTCGTCAATACTGCCGGAGCCGATGTACTGCGCTGCCTGCGGATAGGGACAAACGGGACGCGTACGAGCGACACCGAGATCCGGGTCGTTACCGACGAATTTTGTCGCAATTATTCGATCCGGCGCCTGGTCATTCTCAACCCAGCGGACGATCGCTCCCATGATGTCCCGCTCGGAATCGTTCAGATTGACCAACGGGCTACTCGGCGCGCCAAAGACATTCGGGCCAGGTCCGCCGCCACAGTGATGAAAGCCGGGCAGCATGAATAGACGGGCGAAATCGTCTGTGTCGTCTCCGTGCACGCCCTGAACGTCGTCGTAGTAGCGGATCAGCTGGCGCGGCGGCGTGGAGTGATCCGCCCAGCCGTTAAAGAAAATCAACTTGCCACCCCGATCCTCGAACGCGGTCAGATCGGGATCGTCCGCATCGTGATCGGCCGCGAACGGCTCAAGCGCCGACAGGTCCGTGTCGAAGTCGAATTCTCTTATCGGATCGTAGTCCGGACCGAACACCACCCAACGCATAAAGGCATCCATATACATGAAATTGCTGGACGGATAGCCGTGCATGACGCCGGACCCGGTGACGTAGGCCGGATAGTCGTCCTCATGGCCAGGAAAGTAGCCTGCATACAGACTTTGCCCCGCGGAGTTCGTCGGCCCGTCGAGAATCTTCTGCCACGCACCAACCTGGGCAGGTGTCAGGCACTGTGCGCTATCCTCTCCGGCACAGGTCAGCACCTGCGGATCAAAATTGCATCGGTCCGGGCGGTCGATAACGCCATCCTCCAGCCCGTCCTGCGCATCGCACATCGCGAGGGTCGCGTTCTCCATCGCGGGAATCTTGTACGGAGGAATTTCGGCGTCCAGCAAGGCTTGCTGACTCCAATCGAACATCACCATAAGACCGGTTCGATCGATCACGGGCCCGCCAACGACGACCCCATCGAAGTCCTCCGGGTAGCGCTGCACGGACATGAGCCCCATCTTGCCGCCGTTGGAGCAACCCATGAAATACGAGTGCTCGGCCGGCTCACCGAAGTACGCATTGACAATCTGTTTCGCCGTGGCCGTGACGAGGTGCTGGCCGCGGTGCGCGTAATTGAGCTGTGCTTGAGGGTCGTTCAGTAAGGCCGACGCGTCCCAATGTTCGCCTCGATGCCCCGTATCCGTTGCCGTTACGGCATAGCCTCTGGCCAACGCGTGATCGAGGCTCGGAATATTGCCGTTGTAACCTCCGCCACCGGCGAAGAAAAATCTGCCGTTCCAGGCCGAGGTCGGCATCGCGACCTCGAACAGAATCACGGTCTCAACACCTCCCAAGATCTGGCAGTACTCGGGAACTAGTCCGTGCTTCGGAACGACGCGGGCGGACGTAATCTGAGTGTCGTCGAGTTCTAGCTGGACAAGAGCTGCGCACTGCTCCGCCGATGACTGTGCCGCAGCCGCGGAGCACAGACAGGCCGACAAGACGAACAGGAAACTAGCGCTGTTGGAACTCATCTCTACAAGCTTATCAGTGTCAGACTAATCCCATTCGGTCTCGACACCGCCCGGCGGCTTCAGGAAACCGAGCAGGCAACCGTTAGCGCCGTCCTTGAGCTGGTGACAACGGACAGAGACCTTGTCGCCAGGCGTAAGGGTGTCGTTCGCTATTCCCGCGCGTTCGAGTGCGCGTACGCTGCCGGTCTCCAGAGCCCAGGTCGTCTCTTCGCCGTCGTCCCCGGCAACCGACATATACACCCAGGAGTGCGGATTCATGAAGATAAACTCGGTCACGGTACCCTCGAGGTGCGTGTACTCGGTCATCTGATAGTTGCCGTGCGAGTGGTGTGCCAACGCGGGCATGGACAGACCAGCGATGACGGCAACGAAATAAAACTTTAACTTCACCTAGTTTCTCCTAAGACCGATACCGAAGTATCACCAACTAGTTCTGATTTTGATTTTGAGTCCAGCCGCTACGCACCAGGTGCCAGTTCTCGTCATAGTCGTATCGAATTCGTTCGCCAGCGTCGTCGATGAATCCGATCGATTGCTGAAAATGCCCCTGCGGCGGCGCGCTCGGCGGCACGGTTGCGTCGGTAATGTACAGGCGGCGTCCGTGTAGATAGATGCCGACGAAGGTGCGGGATCGATCGGCGTTGGTGATCTGCAACTGGTGTCCCGGCACTCGATCGATATGTGCCCATGCGTCGTAGGAAACGTCACCTCCTCGCTCGCGATAGTTGTGCGCTGCGTAGGCGATCGACGCCATGACATCGATGATCCAGTACTGATAATTTTCGGGAGAGTCGGCTTCGGTTGAGTTCGTTCGCGCGAGGTGAATATTTTCCGCGTCGCGGTAGTCAATGACAGTCACGGAGTAAACATTCTCGCCGCTTCGCGCCGTATAGACGCGTCCGGGAAACACGGCGCCGTACTCGGACGGGTAGTTTATCTGTTCGACCTCCGGCTCAGCCGGAAAGTTGACGGTAAAGCTGTCGATCTCATTGACATAGCCGAACCAGCCTTGCGCGGCGACAGGTCCTGAAATGCCAACGATAATTACTGTGGGTATGAGCCAAACTAAACGCACGGGTTTTTCTCCGAAGCTCCGCTTGATGAGCTAATATTGCCAGAATTCCGGCGAGCCATCCTACCGGACTGGCCAGATTAAACATGTCATTTTGTTAACGTTACTGGGAACGAACTCTGAACTCGTCGGTAACGGAACCGTCGCGCGCGCCGGCGTGGGCAACGATGTTGAGCATCTTCTCTGTCGCAATGACGGCCGCTGCGGTCTGATCAGAGTCCACGCCGATCGTCGAAAAACTACCTCCTTGTGCCTTATCACCCCAGCTGATCAATGTCTCGACGAGCGCCTCGGAGCGCCCACCAGGGGGAATGCGGACACGATAGTCGGCCAGCCGCGGTATCTCGATAGCGTACTGTTTTACGGCCTTTGTCAGTGCGCGCATGAAGGCATCGTAGCCGCCATCACCCGTAGCCGAGGCCTCCGCGGTCTTACCCTGAAACGATACGGCCACCGTAGCCTCCGGCGGTCCGTCGGAGGTCACGTTGATCGCATAGTGCTCAATCCGCATAACGTGTTCCGCAGGCGTCTTCAGTACGTCGGCGATGATCATCAGCAGATCTTCCGGTACGACGGTGTGCTTCTTGTCGCCGAGTTCGATGATGCGATCCAGTACCTTCTGGCGATTCGTACCGGAAAGCGTAATGCCTAGTCGCGCCAGGTTGTGATCCAACGACGCTTTCCCGGATAACTTACCGAGCGCATAGCGACGTTCTCGACCGAATCGCTGCGGCGCGAGACGCGTCGCATACAGATCGCCTTTCGCGTCGCCGTCGGCATGAATACCCGCGGTCTGCGTAAACACGTCGGTGCCGAGAATTGGCGCGTTGGCGGAAACGTTCTTGCCGCTGAAGGTCTCAACCAGACTCGAGATCATCGCAAGACGTGCCTCGTTCACGCCGGTCGTGCAGTTCGTATGATCGGAGATCGCTGCAACGATCTCGGCCAGGGACGTATTGCCGGCGCGCTCACCCAGGCCATTCACGCTAACGTGAAGTCCGCAAGCACCAGACTGTATCGCAGCGATCGCATTTGCCGTCGCGAGGCCGTAATCGTTGTGGCCATGGAATTCGAACTGCAATTCGGGCCAGGTAACGGTCATGATGCTAACGAAGTGGCGCACATCGTCCGGAGCAAGAACGCCCAATGTATCAGCGAGATGGACGCGCTCAACTTCAAGTTTCTGCAGAGCGTCCATGATGCTCGTGACATAGGCGAAACTGTCACGCACGCCGTTCGACCAATCCTCTAGATAGACATTGACGCGCACGTCTTTCTGCCGTGCATAGTTAACCGTCTCGACGATGCGCTCAATGTGCTCCTCGGGCGTCATCTGCAAATGAGTGCGGCAGTGGTGCTCCGACCCCTTCGCGAGCAGGTTCATGGCGCAACCACCCGCCTGCAGAATCCAGTCCACGGACCGTTGACCGTCGCAGAATCCCAGCATCTCCACCCGATCGATCACGCCCGCTTCTCGCGCCCAGCCGGTCACTCGCAACGCCGCCTCAAGCTCGCCACGCGAAACGCGCGCAGAGGCAATCTCGACACGGTCGACGCCCAGGTCGACAAGCAGCATCCGCGCAACGTGCAGTTTTTCCGACGCTGTATAGGAGATATCCGGCGTCTGCTCACCGTCACGAAGCGTCGTATCCATGATCGCGACGCGCTTTTTCTGGTCCTCGGTCATTGCCCTGCGGCTCTTGGGCCGTCTCCCTGAAGATTGATGGACCGCTGATTATATCGGTAGGTTCACAGAAGAGTCGCATTACACGGTACAGTTAGAGGCTACACCTGGCGTGGCCAGGTCGTCAGAACCCGATCCAGAGGGCGCTAATGGCTTATACGCTGCTTGGCAAAGACTTTGTTCCACCAGACGTGCAACCGAAGGTGACGGGCAGAGCGCACTACGCCGAGGATTTTCGTGTCGAGGGCATGGTGTTTTGCCGCTTGTTACTGAGCCCCGTGCCGCACGCTCGAGTGCGACATATCGATTCCAGTGAGGCCCTCGCGATGGACGGTGTCCTCGGTGTACTCACGGCCGACGAAGTGCTGAGCTTTCCGATGGACCCGATTCTCACCAATGAGCCGATGTTCGTCGGTCAGCCGATTCTGGCCGTCGCAGCCATCGATGAAACGACAGCCGAGGACGCGATCGAGAGGATTCAGGTCGACCTCGAGCCGCTACCGTTCACGATAGACCCTTTGGAGAGCCTTTATCCGGGCGGACCGGATGCGCGCAGCGACGGCAATTCAGCAACCCTCGGTGAACCAATCCGAACCATCCGCTGGACCGCGCGTGACTTCGCTGCCGAACCCGAAGGCATGCTGCCGATGGGCGAGCCGTTCGACGACTGGACTTATGGCGACCTGGAAAAGGGTTTCGCCGACGCCGCTCTCGTTATGGATGAGACCTTCGTAACCGCCGCCAACTCGCATCACTCGATGGAGCCGCGTACGAGTATGGCCTATTGGCAGAACGGTATTTGCCACCTGTTCGGGTCGACGCAAAGCCAGACCTTCATTCTGCCGGAACTCGCGCGCCTAATGGACATCCCGGTCGAGAACGTTCGCTACGTCGGCGAGTATTGCGGTGGCGGCTTCGGCTCGAAGGGACACGGCTACCCCGTAATGGTGATCTCCGCACTCATGTCGAGGAAGATCGGTCGCCCCGTCATGCTGCGTATCAGCCGTGCCGAGGAATACTATATCGGCTCGGCGCGCGGCGGATTCCAGGGCCGTATCAAGCTCGGGTTCCGCGAGGACGGCCGAGTTCTGGCGGCCGATCTCCGCCTCGTTCAGGATGGCGGCCCAACTCAGGGTTTCTTCGACTTCCGCGCCGCGGCCGAAGGCGTCTCGACCGTTTACACGCCGGTCGCGATGCGCGCGCGTGGCGTGCCCATTCACACCAGCACGATACCCAGAAGTCCACAGAGAGGCCCTGGGCAGAGTCAAATCGCGGCAGCCGTCGAACCACTCATGGACAAGGCCGCGAGCGCACTCGGCATCGATCGCCTGGCGATTCGCAGGATCAATGCGCCTACTCACGACTCACGAGTCGACGGCAGAAGGGCACCCGTCACGAGCGCGTATCTGAGAGAGGCGCTGGATCAGGGCGCCGCTACATTCAACTGGGAAGAGAGAAGCCAACGCAGCGGTCAACGACGCGGCTCGAAAGTGACCGGCGTGGCCATCGGGCAGGCTTTTAACAACGCCAGTTTTTCAGGGTTCGACGGGCTGGTTCGAATTACCCCGGATGGCAAGCTCCATATTCATACCGGTGTCGGCAATCTTGGCACGTACTCACACTCGGATACGTCGCGAGTTGCCGCCGAGATCCTGAAGTACGACTGGAATAACTGCATCGTGCAGCGCGGCGACACGGAGCGTCATTTGCCGTGGAATTCGGGCCAGTTCGGCAGCAATACCAGCGGCACGCAAACGAGAACGAATTATTTCGCCGCAATGGCCGCGCTGGAGAAACTCAAGAGTATCGCGGCGAACCAACTGGGCGGGTCAGCCGCAGATTATGAGATCGGCGACGAACGCGTGTTCCGCCAGGACGACGCGGCGATCGGTATGACTTACGCGCAAGCAGCACAACTGGCGATCGAACTCGGCGGCCGATTCAGCGGTGAGGAAATGCCTGACGACATTCACGCGATCACCCAGCGCTCCGTTGCAGCCTTGGCCGGTTCCGGGCTCATCGGTGTCGCCAAGGATAATCTCGAGCTTCCGGGCGTCGCACCGGCACTCGTTGCCGGTTTCATAGAGATAGAGTTGGACGTCGAGACGGGCAACGTCGAGATACTCGATTATCTCGGCGTCGCCGACTGCGGCACGGTTCTGCATCCGCAAAGCCTTGCGACTCAGATCAAAGGTGGCGCCGTGATGGGTTTCGGGTTGGCAGCTTCGGAGCGGATCATCTACGACTCACAGAACGGTCTGCCGGCGAACGTGAAGCTGTATCAGAGTAAACCGCCCTCTTACCTCGACGTTCCGTTAACTATGCAGTGGGGCGCCGTGGATCAACCGGATTTCAATAACCCCGTGGGCGTCAAAGGAGTCGGCGAACCCGTGATGGGCTGCGCGGCGTCGGCGCTGGTCTGTGCGATCTCGGATGCGCTCGGTGGGCATTACTTCAATCGCACTCCCGTCGTCGCGGACATGATCGTGAACGCGGCGACCGGACGACCGCAATCGCATCGGCCGCTGCAGGTCAGTACGGCGTAATCCCCCGCACTACGCTTGCACGACCGTCTATCTCGCGCGCAGCGCCCCCCGGTCAACGGCCGTGCCGCGAAGGTACACGCTCGCGATCTGTCGCGTGTTCAAGATATCGTCCAGCGGATTCTCGTCGAGCACAATAAAGTCGGCGCTCTTACCGACGGCCACAGCCCCCAGATCGTCGAGACCCATGATCTCGGCCGAGGTACTCGTCGCCGCCACGATGACGTCGGCAGGCGTCATGCCGGCGGCCACCATATCGACTAGTTCCTCGTGCACGTCCCACGCAGCCCCGTCGCCGTCGGTTCCGAAACCAACTCTGACACCGGCTTCGTACATGCGTACCAGATTGGCGGCCTGAGTTTCGAAGAGTTCATCCGGGTCGACTTCGAACGTCGATTGCTGCGCCCGCATCGCTTCAATGGCCGCGGCGGGCAGCGTCTCCCCGGCGAACTGCAGATCGGCATCGGTCCGCGGGCCCCTCTCGGGCAGATTCGGGATTAAGAATACATCCGGATGTTCCGCGAGCAGCGCCATGAACTCATCATCGAGTGTCAGATCCCGTACGCCATGTGCGAAGCCGTGCAAATTGGCCCGCAGCAAACCCTTCGCGTCTTCAAGATTGAAGATATGCGCAGCGACCTGCAGGCCCTGGGCGCGTGCCTCATCGATGACCGCGCCGTAGAGTTCCGGCGTGAGTTTCTCGACCGTCCCGCCGCGATCGTCGACCCAGATCTTCACGATATCCACGCCCCGACTCGCGAGTTCCCGGACTGCCGCCCGCGCTGCCGCTTCGGTATCAACACCGTAGGCGACATCTCTTCGATCCGGGTTACCGGTACTCGCGTCCGGCCGAGCGATCCCGGCCCCGGCGGTCAGAAGTCGTGCCACTCCCGGCGGCGTCTCCGCGCGAACTTCGTAGGGCACATCGCCCCGGTCGAGCCCCATACTCAATCCCGCGCTGACTCCGTAGTAAGCTAATCGGGCAAGATGGTCGACGAGATTCTGTCGACTGAAGTTCGCCGGCGTATCCGTCATGCCCATGACATCCAGATAGCCCAGATGCACGTGGAGATCGACGATCGCCGGCATCACGGTCTTACCGCTGAGATCGATTCGTTGAGCGCCGGCTGGTGGCGCGAGATCGCCGTGCGCACCGATCTGCGTGAATTTGCCGTCTTCGACGACGAACACGGAGTTCTCGATCGGCGCGTTCTCGTTACCGGTTATGAGCCGCGCGCCTTCGAATACGATAGCAGCGGAGGACTGTACAAGCGGTGACGAATCTTCCGGCGTGCAGGCCGCAAGCCACGGGATGCAACAGAGTATAACCTTCAAGGATTTCATGATCCCCCCATCCGACGGTTCGTGCCGCTCTTCTCAGTGGGTCGATGCGCTCGATCGGTCGCCGCCGGCCTGGTGCGGGTCAGTAACCAATCGTAATGCGCTTACCGATAAACTGCGGATCTTCAACCTCGTTGATATACGCCATCGCCAGATCTTCCTCGGAGATCGAAGCCTCACCGTTCTCGCCCACGATGACCTCGTCCTCTCCGAGTCGGAAGACGCCGGTGCGCTCGCCCGGATGAAGCGCAGCGCCCGGCGGCGGTGACACGATAGTCCACTGTACGTCGGTTGCCGCACGGTAGTTTTGAAGTGCGTGCCAGTGGCCATAGTATAGACCGTGTCTGGCCGTGCCTTCCTCGACGTCCAGGCGGTCGAGACCCAACACTCCATTATCAAGGAGCGTCGTCCCGCCACCCATCTGGATGACGCGAGGCGCCGCGTCGCCCAGTTGCCGGGCCGCTTGAATAAATGTCAGCGCGGCCTGATTGGCGGCGGAGTTTTCCGGCGTGTCGTCGATACCGTTACCGCCGACAGAGACGATGACGACGTCCACGCCTCTTATGATCTCCAGCATGGATTCGAGGTTCGAGACGTCACCGCCGACAGCGGAGAAATTGGAGTGATCGACATCTAAAGAGGCTGGACTTCGGGACACGCCGATCACGTCATGACCGCGATTCAATGCTTCCGTTACGATCTTCCCGCCTAGATTACCGCTCGCACCATAGATGACGATGGTACTGGCGAGCGCCGTAAGCGCCGGCAGGCTAGTGAGCGCGAGTAGTGCCGCTACGCGCGCGGCGACTGAACGAAGGGAAGAGCTGTACGTCATAGGATTGTCCAAACGCTCTCGCGCCGCTTAGAATTCGGTTGTCAGCAGATTGTACATATCGGAAATATTGGAGGCACGAAACTCGTCATAGCTGATCCAGTCTGCGTAGTCCTCCATATAGATACTCTCCTGGAGTTCTTCGACACTCCGCCCTTCGGCAATGCCGGTACCAACGAGCTCGCTGAGTTGCTCGAGATACTCGCGGAACAGCGTTACATACTCGCTGCCCGCATGGGCTCCGTGCCCGCCTACCGCGATATCGAAGCCCTGCGCCTCAACAACGCGGATAGCCGCCAACCACGTCTCGATCGGCCGCTCGCCCCGAATCCAACGCGGGGGACGGACGATGCTGATGAAATCGGCCATGAAGCCGACACTCTCGGCGGGGAATACGATCACGCTCATGTCATCCGTATGCGTATGAACACCGGTGTAGACAGACTTGGCAGTCCGGCCGCCCAGCGTTACGGACAGGTCGTCCGCATAAGTGAGATCGGGTGGGCGGACGTCGTTGAGCGCCCCGCGGGTCGCCTCGGCGCCGCTCAACGCCCCGTCACCGTCGTAGTCGTAGAGTGCGAAGTTGGCTGCATAAGCGCCCTCCGCTTCGGCGAGTTCGATCCTGCCGTTACCGTCGCCGTCCTGACCTGCGGCATCGGCCGGCAACGGCGTATCCGCCGAGGGTAGCGCCAGACGATGCAGCATATTCTCGTGACCGACGAACGTCGCCGTATCCTCGAACACCGCGCCGCCGGACGCGTGGTCCCAATGGTGGTGCGTGTACAGCACATAGCGGACCGGCACGCCGAAGCGTTGATCGATCTCGTCCTTGAGCCAGGTCGAGAACTCGCGATTAATGGGATCGCTGAGAATGACTCCCTCATCGGTGACAAGGAAAACCGTCCGATGTGTGACGTTCGCGGCCTTATAGAGGTCGCCCGAGATTTGCTCGATTGTGAAGCTCGCCGTCTGATCCTCTGGCTCGGTGCTACAACTCGTCAAGCCAACGAGCAGTGCCAGGCTGATAGAAATCGCTTTGTAGTGAATAGTTGCCACGGGATTCTCCCCAGAGTTTTTGTTATTCGTTGTCAGCTTTGACAACGCAGTCGTATTCGTCGATGCCTTCGTCGAGATCGATCCAGATTCCGGTCTGGATGTACGGCGCCGAGAGCATAATCGGATCGCGAACCGTAACCTTGTAGTGCATTTGTGTCTCGTCTTCGCTCAGCGTGTAGATCTCCTGCATCGTCATCTGTTCGCTCTGGCCTATGCCGCCGAGATTCATGTAAGGAAAGTTGATGCGCGACGTCTCTACCACGAGCGTGTTCTCGTTCTCCCAGCGACCAACGGAGAAGCCGAGGTGCGAGTGGGGCTGGTCTTCAGGATCCAGAGCCGTGTTCATGTGGAATACGCGTGTCACTGCGAACTCATCGGCACGAAACAGGATCCGATCGCCGTCATCGATGAACTGATGCGGATGCGGTCCGAAATTGACACGCGGCAGGCCCGGCAGCTCGCAGGCATCGTCGAATGCGTACGGATCCCAGCTTTCCCCGGCGACGAGCGACGCTTCGGTCACGATCTCGGACAACGGCCGCTCCGCCGGATCCTCCGGCACGGCAAGCTCATTGCTGGGCGGACTCCAGACGCGGAAAAAGCCTTCATCGACATCGTCCGTCCCGCCGGTATGCAACGCAACGTTGGCCCACTGGCTAAGTCCACCGACGAGTTCGTCGGTCCAGCGCGGCGTGCCGCGCGCGACGACCAGAACCTCACGGCCTTCGGGAAGGAGCACATTGGTCAACCAGAATTTATCGTCATAGACGTTGGATTTGTTACCCGCGACGCGCACATGATCACCTATCGTGAACAAATCTCGCGTAACGCCGCCTCGCCCGATCATGTAGATCGTGCCGGCCTCCATGTCCCAGATTCTGGACGAGCCGTCTTCCTCTTCGACTTCCAGCGCGAAGTAGATGTGTGGGTTGCGCCAGCGGATATCGACTAGCGTCCCTTCCATCTCCGTAAATTCGTCGGAGAAATGGGTAGTGGAGTGATGGGCTTGAGCGCCGGCCGGCAATAGAAAAATCGACGCGAAAAGGAGCGCGAATCTGGACACGTGGTTGATACCGTTTGGATTTATTAGCGGGCTAATATACATCGAAAACCCCCGGATTCGGCCCGGAGTCTCGAGAATCTGTCGTATTTGCAATCAATCGCCGCCCATTCTTGTTGGATCGCTGGTACTAATCCAGAGCGTAGCGCCGAATCGCGGCTTCATCCCAGGCTACGCCCGTACCGGCAACCGCGGGAACGCTCGCCTGCCCGGCCGCCACGGAGATCCCGGTCTCGAGAAACGGTTCCGCCCAGTCGACATACTCCAACCAGTGCGCAGTGGGGGTTGACGCGAGTAGATGGACGCTGACCTCCGGATAGAGATGTGACGATAAGGGGAGGCCCGCCTTCTCGGCCAACTTACTCGTCTGCAACCAACCGCTGACGCCGCCGATTCTCATCAGGTCGATCATGACGTAGTCCTGCGCACTCAGTTCGATCGCGGACGCAAGCGTCGACGGTCCGGAAAAATTCTCGCCCGCCTGGACCGGCGTGTCGAGCGCTGCAGCGACGCGAGCGCAGCCAACCAGATCGTCGTGCGCGACGGGTTCCTCGAACCATGCCAGGTCTTCGTCGTCCAGCGAGATGCAACGCTCAAGCGCCTCCTCGACCGATAGTGCCTGGTTGTAGTCCGCCATCAGCACAGACTCCGATGGAATCGCGTCGCGAACGCAGCGTATGGCACGAAGATCGTCGCGCGCGTCGTTTCGACCCAAACGGATCTTGACGGCCTCGAATCCCGGCGCGAGCAGTTCGCGCGCTTCGTCCGCTAGACCGCCCAGATCGGTCAGGCCCAAGCCGTTACTGTTATAAGCAGCCACGGTCTCCGCCGTGCCGCCAAGATAACACCCGAGCGGCAGGCCGGCGGCGCGAGCCAGTGCGTCCCAACAAGCAACGTCGAGCGCCGACAACGCCATGCCGACAACGCCCGGCGTACCCAAAAGAGCGAACCGGCTGCGACCAAACCGGCCGATGACGGCCGGATCAACCGCTGCGTTCCTGAGCGATTCGCCCAACTCTGCGATGACACGCCGAATCAGCGGCGCGGCCAGATCCCGATAGCAAAACACGTGAGCTCGGCCGAGGACGCCCTCTTCCGTCTCGAGATCGACGAGCACGAACGGCGCCATCTCCATGCGCGTAGCGCTCGTGCCCAGCGGACGATTCATCGGGACATTGACGGCGCGCGTTCGTACGGCGCGTATCGTCAACGCCGGATGCTTCATGATCTAGGGGCGGCGTAGGATTCCAGCGCGTCGAAGATGGTCTGATTCGCGGGCGTCGGCACGCCGAACTCGCGTCCGAATCGCACGACCGCGCCGCTCAGCCACCCAAGTTCCAGCAGATTGCCGGCTTCCAGGTCGTGATGCATGGACGAGGTCATATCGAAAGGCAGCCCATCGGCAAAAGTGAGCCGATCGTCCGCATAGTCCGCCGGTAGATCGATCCCTTTCGCGCGACCGACGGCGACGGTCTCGCGCATGACGGTCAGTAGTATTTCTCGATTCTGCGGATCCTCACGAATCGGTCCGAGCGTCGTGCGCAACGTTGTTGTCGTCGCGCTCAGGCCGACGAGAAACACGAATTTCTCCCAGATCGTACGTTCGATATCGTCGCTGACTTCCGCGTTGATACCGCCCTGCAGCAATGCCTCGTGCAGCGCCTCGACACGCGGCGAAGAGCCGCCGGTGCGTTCGCCGACGACAACGCGTTGCATCGTACCGATATGTTTTATGACGCCCGGCGCCGCAATCGAACTCGCGATAAAAGCAACGCCGCCGATCAAGTGCTCCGCACCGATGACTCCCGCGAGCGTCTCGTCACATTCGACACCGTTCTGTAACGACAGCACCGTCGTCTGCGGACCGATCATCGGCAGAATCGCGCGGCCGACAGCTTCTGTGTCCCAGAGTTTGACGCCGACAATGACGTAGTCGACCACGCCGATCTCCGTCGGGTCAGCAGTCACGTTCGCCGGATCGATGATCGCATCACCGATATCACGACTGTCGATCTTTAGCCCGTTCTTGCGCAGCGCCTCGAGGTGCCGGCCGCGGGCGACGAATGTGACGTCGCAGCCACCGGCCGCCATGCGCCCACCGAAATAGCCGCCGACCCCGCCGGCCCCCATCATCACAATTCGCATGGTACTCGCCGTGACCGCTCAGGCCCTGGGCACCACCGCTGTCACGTCATACATGATCTTGGCGCCCGGATCGGGCAGTCGATCCACACCGAGGGTCGTACTGCAGGGCTGCCAGTCACCAAGATACTCGGCCCGGATAGCGTTGCCGCCGGCTTCAGTATAGAACCGGACTATTTTGATGACTTCGCGCCAGGTGATCCCAGCCTCGTCGAGTACGCCCTGAATGTTCTCCAGCACGCTGCGTGTTTGTTCCTCGAGACTGTCGGCGAACTCGTACGGCGCCGACAATTCGAGCTCAGGCGGTCGCGCGGTCATGCCGGATAGAAACAACAGATCCATATCCGAACTAATACGCAAGCCTGGTGCGAATGATGTCTTGTCTACGTTACGGGTATTGACGATTTGAATAGGCATCTCTGTCTTCCCTCTCAATAAATGTATTCAGTGCGGCTGGTGCTTTACGCGTCTCGCGGTATCACCGCGATGAGCTCGATCTCCAAGCGTGCCGGTGCCGAGCTCAAGTGCCGAATTTCCATGGCGGTCATGGCCGGCCACCAGTCCCAGAAGTCGAAGTACTGTGCCATGACCTCCTCGATCGCGGCCGACTCGGTGATGTCCTTCTGAAAGCGGTTAATCTTGACGACATCCCGCCAGGTCGCGCCCTGATCGTCCAGCACTTCCTTGAGATTACGCATGCACATATGCGTCTGACCGGCGATGTCTTCGGGCATCGTGATCTCGTACGGCACGTGCGGATGCAGATGGTATAGATCGAGTGCCGTGGTACCCGAGAGAAACAACAGATCCATATCGGCATCGGCTCGCACGTAAGTACCTCGCGCGACGGCCGCCGAACGTGCGCCTTGCGCGTTGGCAGCCAACGGGAATGAGAATAGTTGTGCAGCCCCGGCTAAACCCGCCGATCCGGTAACGAGAAAGTCGCGACGATTGAATAAGTCTTGCATGCTTTACTCCAGTACCGGATGACGAAGGTTACCCGACCAAATGCTAACGAATCACAAAAGTTTCCACGGTCTCGATCATGATATCGACGCCCTGGTTGAAGGCGTCAATACCGATCCGCTCATTATTGCCATGTACGCTGACCCCCGCGGCTAGAGGCCGCACAGACGGGTTAAAACCATAGCTCGTGATGTCGATATCGCGGAAAAAATGACTATCGGTAAATCCCCCGGTAACAGCCGGCGCGATACCGGCCGATGGATAGTGTTTTCGAATCGACTGCTCGAGTAACGCGTAGAGGCCCGTATCCGAACTCGATGACGCCGCACTGAACAGCATGATTTCCTCGATCTCGATGTGGTCATCGTTGACCCGCGCCCGAATCGCGTCGAGAAACTCACCCGCATCCTGATCCGGCAGTATCCGGCAATCGAGTTCGGCGGTAGATGTCGGCGGCACAACATTGATCTTTTGGCTGCCCGACAACATCGTGATCGAGCAGGTGTTGCGAATGAGCGCGTGAAGCCCCGGCTCCGCCGCCTGGAAGCGCGTCAGGAAATCGGGGTCGAGAATCGCGGCATCGATATTCGCCAGTGGCTCCTGCCAGACAGGATCGACGGAATTCGAGATCCGAGCAAACATGTCGCGAACGGGCGCGACGATGCGCGGCTCGAACGGCGACTCCTGTATGCGCTGCAGCGCCGCGATCAAACGCGCGGGCGCCGAAGTCGACTGCGGCCGGGAGCCGTGGCCCGGCTCGTCGGTCGCGGTCAAACGCAGCCAGTAGGGACGCTTCTGCGCGAGCTCAATCCGAAACGATATCTGCTCGCCTGACTGTACGCCGCGGCCACCCTCATTCAACAGATAGCCGACCTCCGTGAAGAGTTCTGGCCGATTCTCAACGAGCCAACCGGCCCCGTAGAAACCGCCCGCTTCCTCATCGGCTGTCGCCATAAAAATCACGTCGCGATTCAACGGCCGGCCGCTGTCGTGCAGCGCCAGGAACGCCTCAAGGTGCATGATCCCTAAGGACTTCGTATCGAGTGCGCCGCGGCCGAACAACACGCCATCCCTAACCGTCGCCGTCAGCGGATCGCTACTCCAGGCTTCCGCCACGGCAGGGACGACGTCGATGTGATGCAGCAATACGAGGGCGGGCTCATCGCCACCCTCGAGGCGCGCCCAGATATTGCCGCGACCGGGAGCCGACTCGGCAATCTCATATTCGATGCCGGCCGCGTCGAATATCTCCGCGAAGAAAGCCGCGCCGCGGATCTCGTTTCCGGGCGGGTTGATCGTATCCACCTCGATATAGGCCATCAGGCGCTCGAGCGCGATTGTCTGCGCCTGCGCGCCAGCGGCTGAGCCGACGACGAGTAGGGCGACAGCGATACGACAGAGTCTGAGCATGCGGATCCCCGTCCTAATCCCCGTTGTACCGCAGAACCCAAATACCCTGGTTCTTATGGCTGATATAGATGTATCCCCGCGTATCGACCAGCACATCTTCGGTCTGAACGGCGAGCGCGCCGCGCGGTAGTGGACCTCGGCGCACGGTCGGATCCGGCGGCAGGAACCAGCCGACTTCCTGCGGATTGACCGGTGTCGAGATGTCGAAGATTCGCAGGCCCCCATTGAAGTAAGTCAGATAGACGCGGTCGGTTTGTTTCTCGACGAGCGGATTGTGCTGCAGCTGATTCTGATTGTGCGGGCCGAAACGTCCACCGTGCTTACAGAAATAATCCAGCGGTTCGCCTTCAGGTGGCTGCGGCATCGGAAACTGGGAAATGAGCCGCGGTGCGGCCAGGTCCGAGATGTCGACAAGCCCCGCGAAATTCAGTGCTTCGTCACAATTCTCAGCAATCGCCTCACTGTTGACGATGGCGAGATTCCTCTCGAGGTAGGGCGTCGTGGTATGGACGGAGAGATGTGTCGGACCGAAAAGCGGCCCGAAGTCGAGGCGCCCAATCTCCTCGATGTTCGCCGGATCTTCAATGTTGACGATGATAAAACCGGAGCCCCCCATCGGCAGGAACGCCAGATCGCCCCGTACATCGGCCGGCCCATGCAAGCGCCCGAGGTCGTAGGGCTCGGCGTCGCCCTCTTTCATACCCGCGGTGGCAAAGCGACCGGTCTCGACAGGATTTGCCGGATCGCTGATATCCACGATCATGTAGACCTCCCCGTTATAGCCGGGAAGATTGGCCGCGAGGTGCATGTAGTCGCCGCCAAAGTACGCATTCCGGTGAGTACCGCCGCCGGTCGTGAAGCCGCCGATCCGCTTCGGGTTGAGCGGGTCCTCGAGACTCCAGATCAGCGCGGCCTCCGGAGCGCGCGACTGATCGGGATCGCCGCCCCAGCCTGCCGACAGCGAATCGAATGACGTGATCATCAGGCCATCGGCGATATCGAGCTGCCAGGTAGAGGTATTTTCCGGCCCGTCGATGAACTTCACCATCTGGGGATCCGCCGGATCGGTCACGTCGAAGATTGTCCAGCCGCGGTGAAATAAATTTGACGTGTACATGTACCAGCGGTCGCCGGACTCCAACAGCGACATCTTGAACGGTGACGCATTCGGCGCGTCGACATAACCGACCGCTTCGATGTTGGCGCTCCGCGCTCCGGCCGGGATCGGATCCGCAGCCGCAACTGCGACCAACGTCGCGGACAACAGAATCGAGAAAACGGCTTGAAGGGGTTTAACGAAGGTCATGCAACTCTCCTGACATAAGTTCTCTACGGCGCAACACGCGTCGCTCATTGCGGCTCGATACGGAAGTCGCTCAAACTGGGCGGCACAACAGGTCGCTCCTCTGGGGGCGTCAACTGCGGAATCCAGTCGTAAGGCACGCGATAGGCACGATAGAAATTATGCCGCGTGTCATCTGACTCGTAGAAGTAGGGGTTGATGTATTCCCAGACAATTTCGTGGTCGACTGTGACTTCGAACGCGCGCCCGGCCGCCCCCTCTGTGATCAGCGTATTTCCGTTCGGTAGACGCTGCGCCATGCTCACATTGTGGCTGAAAAAATGGAACCGGCCATGGCCTTGAATAGAGTACTCCCAGACCTTCTCCATCGTCACGGGATCGATCTCGAGCACGCGTGAACTATAACGCTCCACGATGTTCCTGCCGTTCGGCGCGGCCGGGTTAGGCTCGCCGTACCCTGCGCCGCCACCGTTGTCGAAGACCATGAGATTGCCCGCGCCGGGCAAGCCTTCGGGAATGATGTGCGGGTGGTGCTGACCAATGACCTGGCCAATTTCTCGCAACGCTTCCGTCTCGCGATAGTCGGGGCCCATACGCCACACGATCTCGCCGGAGCGGGCCACGATCGCCACAATATTCGCGGAACGGCTGCTGAAAATTACGTTGTCCGGATGGAAGCGCTCATCCCCGGCGTCGTACCACTGATTCGGCCCGATATAGGACAGTGAGTTGAAGTGCAGCCAGTCCGAGCTTTGACTGCCCTCGTTCCAGGGCGCGTTGCGATGAATCGAATTAAGCGCCGCCTCGGAGAAGCCGAGTTCGTCGAGATGGTCACTCGGAGACCAGTCCCATAGAATCTCTCCTTCCCACGATACCTCCAGTACGTAGTCGTCGCGGAGACGCTTGTCGGTTATTTCGGGCCGAGTCAGATTCTTGACCGCGAGTATCAAGGTCCGGCCGCTGTTCAGCTGAGGCGCGGACGCGGGTGAGTAATAACCGGCCGGGCTGCCCTCGCGTTGCCAGTCATGATGCTGCCTGGAAGACCAGACGAGAGTGCCGTCGTCGTCCTCGATCTGCTCGGTCCTGTCGAAGCGCCAGACCTCGTTTCCGTCCCAATCCTGCTGCACTACGGCGCCCATGCTGCCGCCCATGACGTGCCCGCCCGGAAGAATTCTGATCGGAGAGCCTGGAATCTCTTTGAAGCGTCTGATCAAGTTGCCGTTCATATCGATCAGGACCGCACCTTGACCCTCGGGTGTCGGATGGATCGTGTAACCGTTCCACGCTCTATCCGGGTTATAGATCGTCGTTCCGGTCGGATAGACCGATGGGAACCCGTACGCCGTTGCGATCCCTAGCGTTAAAACCAGTGCCGCCGAGAAGTAAGCCGATCGATTTTGTTTCAAAACCATGCCGATATCACCCTTGATTAGAAGTTACTACCGCTCACCCGACACCAGATTGTCCCAATGCCGTCCTGCATCCTCGATGATCGCGGACAGGTCCCGGCCGAGAATGTAGCCGGCATCGATGAGTTCCAGGCCCGCTTCCGCAATGAGACCCAGATAATGCTCGCGACCGGAATACAGTTCCTCGATCGACGACCTGGTGTCACCCGCCGCCTCGCGTTCCGCTTGCGTTCTCGCGAACGGAATATAAGAACCCGGCGTCGAGATAGGATTGAACGGGTTCCAGCCCGTATAGGTTGCCAGCGGCACGGACAGTTCGGGTGATCTTAAACCCGCGATCTCGTTGCCGCCGTCGTCAACCTGTGCGACGAGAAACGGAAAGACTGAGTGCACGAGCGGCGGCTCATTGGTAATGATCCCATCGGAGACGAACCGCGGACCGTAATCGAGGCGGTACGCCCGACTGACTTCGCTCGGCAAGCGCACACTCGGTATGCTGGGAAACCGGACGTCCTCCAGCTCGGCGAGCGTGCCCGCCTCGCGGGTCGGATAGCTGCTCGCCGGCGGTAACACCCCGTCGGTAATCCAGTCGTTCAACGCGAGAAGCAGCGCGCGCAAGAACCAACGATAGTTATTCGGGTTACCGATTCGCAATCCGTCAAGACGCGTCTCTGGAAGCTGCGCCGGGACATGTTGCGTGCCGGCGAAAAAATAGATGCGGGACGTATCCGCCGGCGGAAGATGGTGCTCGCCGCCCGGCGTCGAATGAATTAACGCCGTCGGGAGCCGCCAGTACTCAGTAGACGTATTCGTATAAAAGACCTTCGGCGTCGTCGCAGGGGTCAGGCGGGCCAGCAAGCTGTCTTCGACGCCCGTGACCGGATCGGTCTGCATGACATCGGAGAATGGAAATTGATCGCCCGGGTAGAAGTAACTTCTGTCGACGGCTCGTGACGGCTGCGCGAAACGATGATTGAAGCTACCCGTCGCGTTCGACGCGAGATGCGGAATCAGCCCGTCGAACGCCTTGCGTTCCTGCTCATCGACATTGAAGCCGTCGTAGAGAAAATGACGTAACAGGCGACCGGCTTGCGAGTCTCCGAATGTTATAGCCCTTTGGATGGCTCCTGCGGGAAGTCCTAATGCCTCAACGGTGTCGTATTTCATGTGCGAGACCGTGTCGCGGAGCGCCGCCAGCCCGAGTCCCGCGATCGGCGGCGCACTGGCAACGTACACGGCCTCGTAGATCCGGTATGGGTCGAACCCGGTCGCCAAATAAACGCGCGTCGAGTCAGCCACCATGCGGCCGTCCTCGAGGCGTCCGAACTGCCATTGGTCCCGCGCGATTATCGTACGCTCACCCGCCGGCGAATCACGAACGGTCAGTTGGTTGCGTGGGTCTTCAGGATCGACGACTGCATAGGGAATGTGGCCTCTGTCACCGAGAGAGTAGTCGTAGGTGCGTTCGGCGACGACGAAGTCGCTGCGGACCAATCCCTCAAACGGCTCACCGTCGTTGGTTGCGATTGGCGGATAGACACGCATGAAGCCCGGCTGGCGCGGTACGTCGAATTGCCAGCCGACGTAGAGCACGGAGAAACCTTCGTGCATGAGGAAGCCGTCGCCCAGGTCAGCTTCCGTCTGCGGTTCGAGCACGGCATCGGTCAGATTGAAATAGCCCAGGGCCCGCTTGCGGCCGCGATTCATGACATCGACAAAGACCGTCCCGTTGCCTGCATCGGCATCGACGGGTTTTAGCAGATAGAAGTCGGCTGAAAATTCCACCCGGCCGGCAGCATTCGTCGGCGCGTAGTCGATGTCCGCGATGACGCGGTTGGCCGGGTTCGACGGGTCGACGGCATAGTGAATTCTGCCGGCAAGCCGCTCGTAGACGCCCGCCAGACCGTAGGATTTACCGTCGGCGACGGCGCTTCGTGTCTCGACGTCGATGCGGACGACTTCAGCGGCCGCCGAGAATGCCATGAACCAGCCGGCGGCGATCGCGATCGCTGCGAAGATCGGGCGCGGGCGCGCCGTGAGTCCTCCTGTCACTGAGTTCATTCTGGCTCCCTTAGAACGAGAGTTTTTCTTCAGCCTGGATTCTACGCGGACCTAAAAGGTACTGGGTTTATTTTCTGCTGCGCGTAAGCTAATGCGACATGTCGGCCCGCTGCCCGACGAGTCGCGCCGGATCGACGCCGTCCTTCGGCGCGAACTTCTGCAGACGCCCGACGTGCACGTCAGCGACATAGAAATTGTCCTCGTTATCCACGCTGAACTGATGCGGCCCCCACATGCCTCCCGGCATCGTACCGAATGTGCCCCAGGAATTTTGCAGCTGCCCGAGAAGATTATATTTCAAGATCTTGTTGGTCTCGCCATCGGCGACCCATAGATTCTGATCGCCCGACATATACAGGTAGTACGGGAAGGTGATGTCGTTCCACTCGTCCAGGTATTGACCGTTTTCGTCGAAAATCTGTATACGCGAGTTGGCACGATCGGCCACGTAGACTCGATTGTCGTTATCTACCGCGACGCCATGTACCGTGTCAAACTGGCTCGGCCCCGTGCCGGGCTCACCCCATGCGAGCAGATACTCGCCGTCTTTGTTGAACTTCACGACGCGCGTGTTCGTGTAACCGTCGCTGATGAAGAAATCGCCGTTCGGCAGGAATGCGATGTCGGTCGGTCGGCCAAAATGACTCTCGTCACTCGCGGACACGCGGAACTCGCCGAGCGACATCAGTAACTCACCGTCATTGGTGAACTTGTAGACCATGTGTGCGCCGTCGTCGATGAGCCAGACATGACGTTCAGCATCGCGCGGGTCCATCACGACGCGATGCGGCCGGACGAACAAGTCGTTGTGCTGTTCCCAGGACTCGATGAGCTCACCGTCGCGGTTGAAGATCATCAGGTTGTATTCCCAGCGTGGATGTCGCGCGGGATCGCTCGCGGACAACGAGTACCCTGACGCATTGCGTTCGGGAACGATGGAATCGGGTGGCGGAATCTCCGGCAGGCAACCGCGCTGAAATACATAGACGCGATCCGCGCTCTCTGCCCACACGCCGCTCGTCGAGCCGGACTGCCATCCGGGGCCACAGACATTATCTGCCCAACCTTCAACGACGTTATACGGACCGGAAATGTCGTCGCCACCCTTTCTCTGCGCCATGGCATTCATGGATATCGCACACAGCAGCAGTACTGCCATTCGGAGTATGGTCATGATCGGATCCCCTGTTAGTTGCGGTCTTGTTATCAGTCCGATTCTACCCCTAGTTCAAGCGAAGAGGGTAAAATGACAACCTCCCTACAAATACGAGAGAGTGTCATGTCAGTAATTCGATCCACGCGTACTTGGATCTACCTCACGGTTACCGCAGGCATCGCGCTCCTCGTACTGCAAACCTACACGCTCGGCGTGTCTGGCAGCGGCGCATATACGTTTAACGGCATCTGCGACGTGGCCGTTGCCGACAACGGCGATATATTTGTGGCGGACGGCCACTTCAACAACCGCGTCGTCAAGTATTCAGCCGACGGCGAGTTCGTTAAATCCTGGGGTCAACCGGGAACAGGCCCGAGTGAATTCGACATGCCGCACAGCATCGATATTGACTCTCAGGGCCGAGTGTTCGTCGCAGACTCGCAGTCAGTAGACGGCGTCAACCCTGACTTCGAGATGGGCATCTACTACGGCAGCGCCGCCGATGGCAGCGTCGACACTCATATCGGCGACATCTGGACCGAAAGCGTGACCGAAAATACGGACGGCAATCTTTTCTCCGGGCTGGTCGAGCACCGCGGGCTCGTGAGATACGAAGCCGAGTAGCTCTGTCATTGAGAAACGCAGTGCGACTAGTGACGGCGTGACCTATCGGATCGAAAGCGTTCTCGAATGCGGCAACCATCTCGGTGAGGGTCCCGTATGGGACATCGAAACGGGCCTACTGTGGTGGCTGGACGGGACCGGCCGCCGCGTCGGAAATCCGTCGATCTG